>OJBB01000040.1_pt1 | contig 77960 bp, 55 predicted proteins | sample 1590401 | NCBI WGS metagenome assembly OJBB01 (sample SAMN05416789, study PRJEB24817) | seawater metagenome | isolation source: Sea water | place: Canada:Atlantic | collected 2013-07 | reverse complement strand
AAGTCAGTTCAATCAACTGGCAAGCATTCAAACTTATTTTACCTTACCTATTCGAGTATAAAAAACGTATAGCGTTTGCCATGTCATGTTTAGTATTAACTAAAATAGCCAGCGTTTACTTGCCTTTCATATTAAAAGATATTGTTGATACCTTAGACGCTAATAACTCAAACGACGCGTCTGCTTTACTTATTGTTCCGTTAGGTTTAGTTGCTGCGTACGGCTTAGTTAGGCTGTCTATAGTCGTTTTTGCTGAAATAAGAGATACGTTATTTGGTCGAGTTACTGAAAGGGCTATAAGGCGAATTGGCTTAAAGGTTTTTCGTCATCTGCATTCCCTTGATTTAGATTTCCACCTAAATAGACAAACGGGAGGTTTGTCTCGTGATATAGACCGAGGTACTTCGGGGATCAATTTCTTAATGCGCTTTATGGTCTTTAATATTGTACCCACCTTGCTTGAAATAGTGATGGTAGTGTCTATTTTATTTGTTAAATACGGCATTTGGTACGCAGTAATAACGCTTTCTTCAATCGTTACCTATATTGCTTATTCGGTTTTTGCTACGGAGTTAAGAACGCGTTATGTTCGCGCTGCCAACATAGCAGACTCGTCAAGTAATACTCGCGCTATTGATAGTTTACTCAACTATGAAACTGTAAAGTATTTCACTAATGAGGAATTTGAAGCGCAAGCCTATGATCAACAGCTTTCAACCTGGGAGAAGGCTAAAGTTAAGAATCGTTTATCGTTATTTGCGCTAAACGGTGGGCAAGCACTGATTATCGCTCTAGCAATGACAGCTATGTTGGCACTTGCTGCCAGTGATGTCGCTGCAGGCGTGATGACCCTTGGCGACTTTGTGCTAATCAATGCCTTTATGATGCAGTTGTTTATGCCGCTTAACTTTTTAGGTTTTGTCTATCGAGAAATCAAAGGCTCACTGGCAAATATCGAAAATTTATTTGGTTTGTTAGCTAAAGCACCTAAGGTGCAAGATGTGCCGAATGCCGCAATATTAAGTTTGACAGAGCAGGGCGACCATTCTATTAATCAAGCCAGTATTGTTTTTAATAATATTACTTTTGCCTACAATGCTAAGCGACCTATCATTAAAGGGATTTCTTTTAATGTTAATGCTGGTGAAAAAGTTGCGGTGGTTGGTCAAAGTGGCTCAGGAAAATCAACCTTAGTGAAATTATTGTTTCGCTTTTATGATGTCGACTCTGGAAGTATTAATATTAACGGACAAGATATTAGCCAAGTGAGTCAAGAGTCACTGCGAAGTCATATAGGTATTGTGCCGCAAGATACCGTACTCTTTAATGATACGTTATTTAATAACGTACAATACGGTTGTCCTACAGCCAATAAAGAGGAAGTATTAAAGGCCATTGAACTTGCACATTTATCTGAATTTATAGACAGTTTACCAGAGGGTTTAGAAACGGTTGTGGGCGAGCGGGGCCTAAAACTTTCGGGTGGTGAAAAACAACGTGTAGCCATTGCGCGAACAATTCTGAAAAACCCGCAAATTTTAGTGTTTGATGAAGCGACATCTTCGCTCGATAGTCACTCAGAGCAAGCTATATTAACGGCAATAAACGAAGTCGCTAAAAGCAGAACCAGTCTTGTTATCGCTCATCGTTTATCAACGATCATTGATAGTGATAATATTATTGTGATGAGTCATGGTGAAATAGTAGAGCAAGGTAATCATCAACAATTACTCGCGCTTGAAGGTCAATACAGTAAAATGTGGCAATTACAACAATCTTAGGGTCTGTTGATCTTTCGCGGTTAAAATCAGTAGCCATGAATGAATCACAATAATAAGCAGTGTTAGAGTATAAAGTTATGAATAAAGATGCAGAGCAATTACAAAACCAACAACCATCCGCTGAAGTTGATGCAACAAAACAATGGTTAGATGAAATTATTATAGGGCTCAATTTTTGTCCTTTCGCGAAAAAAGAATTCGTGAATAATACCATTTGTTATCATAAATCTGAGGCTGATCAAATTAAACCGGCATTGAAGACTTTGATAGAACAATGCCACTACTTACAAGATCATAAAGAAATCGAAACTACGTTGCTCATCTTTACCGAAGGATTTCGCAGCTTCGATCGTTATCTCGATTTAGTTGATTATGCCAATGACTTACTGATTGAATCTGGTTTTGAAGGTATATTTCAGTTAGCAAGTATGCATCCTGAATATTGTTTTGCAGACGATGATTTTGATGATGCGACTAACTTTACTAATCGCTCACCTTATCCAATGCTACATATTATTCGAGAAGAAAGTATGGCAAGAGTTTTAGCCATTTATAAAGATCCTGAAAAAATACCTGAGCAAAATATGGCTTTAGCAGAGCAAAAAGGTAGTAACTATTTTCAAAACATCTTAAAACGAATACATCAAGCACACTCGCAAAAATAGCGGGTCTTTACAATATTAACTCAATAGCCCATAAGAAAAGACTGGCATTATAATGAGATAACTTATCACTACGCTAAATTACGTTTTGTTAACGCCATTGCTTGGTTGAAACTTATACACTGTTTGTTCGTTATTTAACATGTATGGGTTAGCGTATGAAAACCAGTTACCACGGCAAAGAATATCGTTTTAATTGTTTTGAAGATCTCTGGGCGTTTTATCGCGTAATCTTAGTGCAACAATCTATCCAACGCATTGCGATTAGTAGCTAATTACTTACACCGTGAACAGAGTCATTTAGAGAACGAGGGTCGCTAAATCCTAATTCTAAGGTAAAATAATGCACTTTTCATAAATACGCCTGTTGAAATATGCCCATTTTAGAACAATTTTTAGTTATCGCTATGGTCCATTTTTTGGCTGTAGCCAGTCCCGGTCCAGACTTTGCGCTTATCTTAAAACAAAGTATTCGATATAACAGACGTATCGCAATTTATACCAGTTTCGGCATTGCGGCGGGCATTATCGTTCATGTGACTTATTCCTTGGTTGGTATTGGCCTTTTAATAGCGAGTGATGAGCGTTTATTTACCGCATTAAAATATATTGCTGCCAGCTATTTTTGTTACATAGCCTGGCACTGTCTTGGCGCTAAAAATCCTGAAAAAGAAAAACTAAATCCTAATAACCAAGAATCTGATGATCAATTATCAATACAGAGTGAGCCAAGTAAAACCGTTACATCTACTGATAGCCAATCAGCTAAAAAAGCTTTTTTAAATGGGTTTTTAATTAATGCCTTAAATGTTAAAGCAACGCTGTTCTTTGTTAGTTTATTCTCTGTGGTCATAGCACCAGAAACCCTATTAAGCATTAAGATTGCTTATGGTGTTTATTTAGTTGTGGCAACAGCCGCATGGTTTTGCTTATTATCTTATATGTTAACGCAGGAAAAAGTACGGTACGTATTACAACGTAAAGGTTATATTCTCGACCGTGTTATGGGCGTAATTTTATTATTATTAGCGATTCAACTGGTCTTAAGTGATCTTAACTAAAGGCTCTTTTACGCGCAATTTACTCTGAATATACGTTTAAAATCGTTGATAAATTGAGCTGTGAGCAATCTGTTTTTATTTCCAGTATAATAGACACCAAATGCAGTATTAATGAATAAAAAAGGGTTAGCTTTGCCAGAAGAAAATATAATTGTATCCGTTGGTGGTAGTGTTGAGCGTGCTGTAAAAGGCGAATACTCAATTGATGTGAAGGCTATTTTAACCGAAGCGTGGCAACAAACAGTGCGGTCAAGAATGTCTATCAACGTAGCGCTGCTTTTAGTATCGCTATTCGGTATGGTAGTTTCCTTTATTTCCAGTAGCTTTTTTGGCGGTATTGAACTGGTTATTAATGACCCAGAGTTGCTGCAATTGATCAATGTTATAGTAACCATTGCGGTATGGCCCTTTATGGCTGGCATTGAAATGATGGGTGTTTACCACGCAGTTAATAAGCCAACACAAAGTAAAATGGTCTTTTCGTTTTTACATCGTGGCAGTTGGGTTGCACTGTGTGCGTTGTTAACCTCTCTATTGATTGGTATTGGTTTTCAACTATTTCTGATACCAGGTATATTATTAGCCGTACTACTGTCATTAACGATTCCTTTAGTCGTAGAGAAAAATCTTACGCCGGTGCAGGCTATTATTTTATCCGTTAAAGCATTACGCTTTAAGATATTACCGCTGTTAGGTATATTTTTAGTGCTGTTTTTAGCGCTCATTGCGTTAACTTTTCCTATCGCATTATTGATTGAATCAAGTTTTGCACCGCTCGCTATTATGGTGTTTTTATTTGGTTTATCTTATTTGGCTCCTTGGTATTACAACATTAAAGGTGTTTTGTATCGTGAAATATTTGGTGTCTTTTCGGAACAAAAAAATGTTGAGAATGGTATAAGTCATACGGCAAATAACGACTCTGATCATAATGGCTCAGATGATACTTTTTCTGCTTAATTTTCATCATAAATAAGGAACTTTTATGAAAACAAAGTTATTCATTCGCTTTACGTCATGTTTAGCGTTAGTCATCGCAATAGCCGCTCCTTTTACTTTTTTAGTGCCTGAGCCTTTAGTAACGGAAGTCGAGGTCGCGGTTGAAAAAGAAGCTGATAAGGTTGTGGTTCAAATAGTTCAAAAACCAAAGGTTATAGAAAAACCTCTACATCAGGTCGATTTACCTGATTTTGCCGCTATCTATGATATTCCTACTAAGAAGCGTCGATTTTTTGCTTTTGTCCGCCCAGCAATAGAAGCTAAAAATACTGAATTAGCTGAAGATAGATCGAAACTTGAACATTGGCATGAGCAGATCTCTCTTGGCTTAGGACTTACGGTAGAGGAAGAAAGCTCATTGCAGGCGCTTATTAAGGCTTATCGAATTAACAAGGAAGCTTCTACATTACAGCAAATTAACGATTTGTTAGTCCGCGTTGATATAATTCCTACCTCACTAGTATTGGTACAAGCTGCCAATGAATCGGCATGGGGAACATCACGTTTTGCCCGTATCGGTTTGAACTTTTTCGGTATTTGGTGTTATAGAACGGGTTGCGGTATGGTACCTGGAGGACGCAACACAGGGGCAAAACATGAAGTTGCTGCATTTCAAAGTGTTGACTCAGCAGTTTCAGGCTACTTCAACAACATAAATAAGCATAATGCTTATCATGTGTTTAGAACAATCAGAGCCGAATTAAGAGCGCAAGACCAACCCCTAGACGCAGAGATTCTAGCAACGGGCTTGTTACCTTATTCTGAACGTGGGGCACAGTACGTGTTAGATTTAACTGACATGTTAAGACACAACCAACGCTATTTTATCAAGCCAAGTACTGAACAAACTGCTTCAGCTGATTAGTGGCCTATAATACTCGCTCAATAGTGTTGTAACATTGTTGACTAAAGTAATTTAAAAATTGATAAACACAAAACGGCCAATGTGATAAACATTGGCCGTTTTTATTTGTGCTGTTGTTAGCTATTCAGTTGATAGCTAATCCAATAACTATTAACTATTTTACTTCAATTACGTTGAGTAACTGTTCAGTATTAAGGTGATTTTTAGGAGATAAGTCTTGTGGTGTTTCAATTACCTCTTCATCAAAGGCCGTATCACCACCGTTAATAATACCAGAAGTACTGTTAATACTTTTAAAATCAAATAACTCACTGTCACATAAGTGAGAAGGAACAACATTTTGCATCGCAGTAAACATAGATTCAATTCGGCCCGGAAATTGGTCATGCCAGTCGTTTAACATACGCTTTATATTTTGTCTTTGCATGTTCGGCTGAGATCCACACAAGTTACAGGGAATAATAGGGAACTGTTTTAGTTCACTGTATTGAATAAGCTCGCTTTCTTTACAAAAAGCTAATGGACGAATAACCACGTGCTCACCATTATCTGAGACAAGCTTTGCTGGCATTGCTTTCATTTTACCGCCATAAAACATATTCAGCATCAGCGTTTCAATCATGTCATCACGATGATGACCCAATGCTATTTTTGTCGCACCAATATTTTTAGCCGCTTTGTATAAAACAGCGCGACGTAATCGAGAGCATAAACTACACGTTGTTTTACCTTCGGGTACTTTGTCTTTAACAATACCGTAGGTGTCTTCTTCAACAATATGATATTCAATACCAAGCTTGTCGAGGTACTCAGGTAAAATATGCTCAGGAAAACCTGGTTGCTTTTGATCCAAATTAACAGCGATGATGTCGAAGTGAATAGGGGCAGACTCTTTCAATTTCATTAAAATACTTAACATGGCATAGCTGTCTTTACCATATGTGCAATAACTTTTTAAATTAATTTGAAAATAAAACTAAATAGCTCTATTTATATGTCCTACATATAAGTATGTATTTAAAATTAGTTTGTTAAAATAGAGTTTAATAGAAATCTTTGTTGTAAAGCTTAAAAATCCTGTTTATTTTCTATAAACTACTTTCTATTTTCTTATGTTAACGTTTTTGTTGTTAAGAACTGATTATCTTTGAAGCTCAGGACGTTTTTGAAACAAAGTTAGTGATATTGTGTTAGATGAGCCTTTTAAGTTTATATCAATGTTTGGAAAGCGACCAAAAATTGAAAAGACACCATTAAATGAATAATCAGTAGAGACACTCAAAACTTTGAAGTTTATCTCTACTAGTAAAGTTATAGGGAGTAGGATTCAAATAAACACAAAGCAATATAAGTAACCATAGATTTAAAAGCTAATTATCAACTTGCGCAGTGATAAACTGTTAAGCGCCAATTCCATTGTGTTGATACATTAAATAAAGGAATATCATCCCACGCTTTTGGTAAAGTTCCAGAGAAAGAAATTAATGCAACTGTTGATGCAACATCTTGTTCTGCTTTTTGGAATACGTTGATAGTGGTGTCCAATAAGATCAAATTAAATCGCATCAATGAATAAAAAATGGCCGAGGAAATTAATGCCAGTTTAATACGTGACTATCGTATTGATGTTACTGCAAACAGAAGTCGTTATATAGCGAGCCTTAAATCTAAAGTAAATAACAGTTGACCATTGCTTCGCGATTATATCCTACTATTCTTTACAATTTAGTAAGGCATATCGATAAAAAATCTAACCCTACCTGTTCAATAGCGGTGATAGCTAATGCCTCTTTTGTGGTGTTTAGCGACGTTTTAGTTATATCGTTTAATAAAAACATGTAAAATCAGGTGAGCTTCACATACGATACAAATTGGTCTAAATGCTTGGTTTTTAACGATCCAAGATATTGTTTTTATAGTCTTAGTTGTCGCATATGAAAGTCATTGTTAGGGCATTACATGTCGTCACTTGTTCTAGTTCATACTTTTGTGATTTAGACCTTTAATCTGTAGGTTTGTGCTTGTTTCTATTCGTTTTTGTGGTAGGTTTAGCGACATAGGATATTTTGTATTTTTGGTTACACAGTTTTCGCCTAAATGGATTTAGTGCACATAGCTCAACTCCCTCTAGGTTTTATAAATTCTGCTTCTGTTTTTGCTTAATCAGTTTTTGTATAAACGGCTCAAGTTCATGGTCAACAGTTAAGTGGCAATAAAGTTTAAATTCTACTCATTCCACACTACAAACTATGATGTTTTTGGGCATTTCAGTGTTTTCCATTACGCAACATATAAAGTCAATAAAGCAGGACTAAAAACAGTTTGCTGTTGCTCGTGCCTCGCTTTATTAGCAAACAATTTTTAGCCTCTTATTGAGGTCTATGCGCTTAAATATACGAAAACTTAATACTCTCATAAATCAAAAAGGAAATGTTATGTCAAAATCAGTGTTTTTTAGTTTCAAGGAAGCTGACCGAGAAGTTGTATTAACAATAAAAGGTAGAGCGGTTAACTCAAACTATGCTGCTTTAAATTTTAAAGTTAAAGATTTACTTAAACGATGGAAAACAGAAGACGGTTCAGTTATAAAACAAGCAATCACCACAAAAATTCAAGGAACATCTAGAACAATTGTTTTTGTCGGAGAAAAAACACATAAAAGTTACTGGGTGCCACATGAGGTGCGTATGACTTTAGATGCGAATAAGCCTGTTTATGCTATTCGCTTAAATGGTGAAAATGGAGCCACACCTAAATGTTTATCAGACAATGGTATTAAAGTTCACTCATGGAGTGAAGAAAATTTGCAGAAATTGGCAAACATATAGTTATTAGGAATGAGATGAATATTTAAACGACAGGCTTAATAATCAAATTGATTGGTATGATGGTAAAAGTCAAGCCAATCAATAATGGTTTAAGAGATTACGTCTTTTAGAAATTATAGCTGCTGCTATGATTCCATTTCTTGCTAGCATTGGCCCTCAGATTCCTTATCACTCAATAATCATAGCCGCTTGAGGTGTAATGATGGGCTGTCTGCACTGTATAAATATCATGAGAATTGGATAGAGTACCGAATTACATCAGAAACTCTTAAGCATGAGAAATATTTGTTTCAAGCATAATGTTCCCCCTATGATAATGAGGACGCTTTTTGTAAGTTAGTGCAGCGAGTTGAGAGGGTAATTTCTAAAGATAATACTTAACGGTCAAGGGTGTGCAAGAACAATAAGCGCATAACATGAAAATCAATAAGGACTAAAATAGCGGGCTGTTTTCTCCGCTCCATTTTAGCCCACTATTTGTAGCCGGTTATAAGTACAAAATGGAGTATTTATGCATCCCAAAGTTTTTGTAAGTCATGCAAGTGAAGATAAAGAAAGGTTCGTAACTGAATTTGCAACAAAATTACGCGCAAATGGCGTAGATGCTTGGCTCGATAAATGGGAGATGTTACCTGGGGATAGCCTTGTAGATAAAATATTCGAAGAGGGTCTGAAGGATGCGCAAGCTGTCATTATTGTGTTATCAAATTTTAGTATCAAAAAACCTTGGGTTCGAGAAGAATTAAATGCAGGTATTGTTTCAAAGTTATCTAAAGGAACAAAAATAATTCCAATTGTTCTAGACAGTTGTGATGTCCCAGAATCTTTGACGTCAACCCTTTGGGAATCAATCTCAGATTTAAATGATTATGATGCTAGCTTTAAACGAGTTTTATCGTCAATTTTTGGCACAACAGATAAGCCAGCTTTAGGCAAGGCACCAGCACATACATCAAGTGTTTATCATGAGATTGGGGGCTTAACCAAGGCTGATAATTTAATTTTAAAAGAATCATGCGAATGTATCATTGGAAATGGTCATGGCATGGTAGATCCTGATTCATTATTCGGTAGCGGTGACGAACTTGGTTTTAGTCGTTTTGAGATTAAAGATTGTATTGAAATTTTAGAACAGAATGGTTACCTAGATGTTACAAGGTATATGGGGGGCGGTGTTAATAGTTATATGTGTCATTACAGTGTAACAACATATGGTCTTGAAAATTATGTTCAGTCTTACATTACTGATTATTCTGAAACTTTAGATAAAACTGTAAGCCTTATAGTGAATGAAGGCATTGATAATAATCGGTCTATACAAGAAAAAACTAGCAAACCAATAATGATAATTAATCATATCTTGAATGTTTTAGAGTCTAATGATCATATTAAGTCAATCAAAACTCTTGATGGTACATTTCTTATATCTAATGTTTCTGCGAGTCTTCGCAGGGCATTGGCATAGTGTGCTTATAAGTTGTTCGAACAGATACAGTTGGATTTTTGTTCGTGCTTCATTTATTTTTGTCAACTGAAATTTGCCGATTAATGTGGCGTTTTAGTACAAAATCTAATCCTGAACTCCATTTCGACGCTAACTCTTATAGGTGTAATATCAAAGACATGAATAAATCAAATATCCTTTCAACCCTTTTATCTAGTCCAGATAAGTGGAATGAGTATAAACGAAGTGTCACAGAAATTATTGATCTTAAAAATTTGGACCTTCGAAAAAAGAATTTAAGAGATAGAGATTTAAGTAATGTAGATTTGAGCGGAACAGATTTAACGAAGGCAGATCTTGTTAATTCAGATTTTAAAAAGTCTGTGTTAAATAATACCATCCTTTATCGCGCGATCCTTAAAAATGCAGATTTAAGTGGGTGCCAAATCAGACATTCAAATCTTAAGGGAGCTATTTTAAATTCTGCAAACCTATCTAATGCTAGAATAAGTAATTCAGATTTAAGTGGGGCACTTATCAGACGAGCAAATCTAAAAAAATGTATTTTACGTAAATCAATTTGTATTCATACTTCATTTGATAAAAGTAATCTCACAAAGTCTCACCTAGAGCATGCAAATATCAGTCATGCAAGCTTCTTTCGTTCAAACCTTTTGCTAGCTAAACTAGATGATGCGGAAATGTTCAAAACTGAATTTGATAAAGCATCTCTAGAAAAAACGAAAATATTCGCTGGAAGAATAAATAAGTGCAGTTTTAAAAAGACCGATTTAACTAATGCGGATTTGAGATACTGTGATATCTATGATTCAAATTTTACGGGGGCGACATTAAATAACACTAATCTTGTAAACGCCCATATTGTTAACTGCGATTATTCTTCATCAATATTATCAGGGTGCAAAGTTTTTGGTATATCTGCATGGGATTTAATACTAGATAATTCAGAGCAGTCAGGGCTGGTCATTTCTCGTGATGGTGAAGCATTAATAACGGTCGATAACATTGAAGTGGCCCAGTTTATATATTTAATTATTAACAATACTAAGCTTAGGAGTGTAATTGACACCCTGACATCAAAGGTTGTGTTGATATTAGGTCGATTTTCTCCTGCTCGAAAAGAAGTATTAGATGCGTTAAGAAATGAGCTAAGAAATAGAGGTTATTTACCGGTATTGTTTGATTTTGATAAACCCTCGTCAAGGGATACCGTTGAAACAATATCAACACTCGCTCATATGTCTCGTTTTGTAGTTGCCGATTTAACCGATGCTAAAAGTGTCCTACAGGAGTTACAAAGAATAGTGCCTAGTCTCCCATCAGTACCAGTGAAAACGTTGATTTTAAGTGCACAATTAACTCCTGGAATGATAGATCATTTCATGAATTATCGAACATTTTTGAATACACACGAATATAGAACACAAAAAGAGTTGATAGAGTCCCTTTCTAGCAAAGTCATAGATCCAATTGAGCATTACTTGGCGGAAGCCAATTAATGAAATTAGTATACATTTTCGCTTGAGCCAAACTACAAAAAATAATGTAAATACACATACTTTATATTAATAAATTACTTTAAGCGGTTATAGTCAAATATAAGAAAATAAACTAGGACAACAAACAGTGCTCTTGCTGTGAAAAAATTAAATGGAGTATCGATAAATGCCTATACCATTACCTTATATTATAGGAACTGTTAGTGCTGTAATTACTGGATATTTATGGAATAAAAAAAAAGCTAAAAAGGTATTTATAAGTTATCACTCAAAAGCCGATAGTCACTATAAAAATTTGATTGTTGCATGGTCGAACAATGATAAATTCCAGCTTAAAGTGGAAGATTTTTCAACCGATGTCGGTATCAAGAGTAATGACGTTTCTTATATGCGTCGTCGAATGAAAGAACAAATAAGCAAGGCTGATTATTTCATTATATTCATCGGGGAAAAAACTCATCAACGAGAGTGGGTTGAATGGGAAATAGAACAAGCAAAATTAATGAAAAAAAACATTGTAGCGATTAAAGAAAATCGAGCACATAAATCACCAAAATCATTATTGGGTAGTGGCGCAACTTGGATTTATCGTTTTACTGAACAAGGGTTAAGAAAAGCATTAGAAGCTTAACCCTAATAAATAAAAACAAAGGAGCAGTTACTCTTGGGCCATGTAAAGATATTAATGTCTGCTGTTAGTGCAGAGTTTAGCAATTACCGAGACTCACTCAGACAAGACTTAGACCGCCCAAACCTTACGGTAAAAGTGCAAGAGGACTTCATTGCAACAGGTGGATACACCCTTGATAAATTAGACGACTATATCCTGCAGTGCGATGCTGTAGTCCACCTTATTGGTGATATGACTGGGGCAATGGCGCTAGAATCCTCTGCAGCGCTTATTCGACAACGCTATCCCGATTTTGTCTCACGATTTCCTATGCTAAAGCCATATGTTGAAGCTGGAGGGCCAGCTCTATCTTACACACAATGGGAAGCTTGGTTAGCTCTCTATCATGAAAGAACGCTCTTAATTGCTGTTCCTGAATCAGGAGCTCCACGACATGATAAATACCAATTTGAAAAACAGCATCAGGCTAACCAGCAACATCATCTAGAACTGTTGAAACTAGCAGGGTTATACCCAGAGATTTCGTTTACCAATGCAGATCGTCTTGCTGTGGAGCTACTCTGTTCACGCTTACTAGATATCCTTCCCCCAATAAGAGTCGCGAGTCAAACATTGGACCGACTGCGAAAAGTTGCTTCATCACTATTGAAGGCCGGTAGGGTAAACTGGAATATGCCAGAATTCGTTGCGCCAATGAATCTCAATATAATAAAAAACGAGGCAAATTTAGAAGACCATCCGACAAATATTGAAGAATTAACTGAAGCGATGAATGTAGGTGAAAATATTATATTCTTTGGTGAAGGTGGTATTGGTAAAACAACTTTTATCTTAGCGTTATCAGATGCGGTACTTACCGCTAAACACCAAAGGGTTCCTTTTTACATTGATGCTGGGTACTGGGCAAGTACTGATACTGAAATTCTGGATTACATCGCAAGTAAAGCAGAAGCGCAGATGCATGGGGTCTCAACTCATGAATTGGTAAAGCTTGCTAAGGTTGGACATATTACTTTAGCAATCAATGGCTGGAATGAGATACCTATTTCAAAGAAATTAGTCTGTCTTGATCGCTTAACTCAGCTAACAGCTTCGATAAAAGCTATGAACATCATTATTGCTACTAGGGCGATGAATGATGCAACAAATCTGGATACGATAAAGCAAGTTCAAGTTCGAGGTTTGACATGGCAAGCACAATCAGCTGTAATTCGGTCGGAACTTGATGAAGGATCTGCTAATGCATTGATTGAACGCTTAGCTAAAACAACTCAATTACGTCATTCGGCAAGAAATCCTCTCATACTCAAAGGATTACTAGCTCAAGCAAAGAAGGGAGTAGTAGCATCACTTTGTGAGTTCGACTTGCTTGGGGCCGTAATTGACGAGTATGAGGACGACTATAAACGGCAACTATTGCTAGCCGAACCACCACTAAGAAGCCATCATCGTGCCTTCCTTGAAGCATTAGCTTGCCAGCTAACATCAATGCAGGAAACAACTGCATCACTGCGAGGGGTGTTACCAACTATCTCCAAAACAGCACTACAGCTTGTGAATGCTGGACAATATGGGATAACACCCGAACCTAGTGATATTATAGACGCCTTGAGCAGCCGACATCTTCTTCATGGTGATGGGCAATCCTTACGTTTCGCACATCAACGACTTCAGGAGTACTTCGCCGCAACAAAACTGCTAAAGGCATGCTCCACCGATAACGAACAAGGCATAACTCTACTTAAAGAGGTCGTCAATCAACCATTCTGGGAAGATGCCCTACGGTTAGTTGCAGGCAAACTTAAAGGAGGAGTGAGTAATGCTCAAGCTAGGTCAAAATTAATAAGAATTACACTAGAAATTGATCTAGGTTTCGCCAGCAAACTGGCCGGAATATGTGAACTTTCTGACGTAGATGATCACAAATTATATCGTGATTTAGTTGCCCATATTGAAGCTTTATGCGATTCACAACTGAATGAAGTGGCTAATTACGGACTTGGCTGCCTAATTGCTTCAGGTTTTAATGTTTTTTCAGAACGACTTTGGCCATTAATCGAAAATGATAATCAACAGGTCAGACTCAATAGTTATCGTTCAGCCGAAGGCCGAATCAGTTTGAAACAGCTAGGCAAGAATGCCGCTACGCGAATATCGTCATGGACGCCAGACAGTCAAGCTGAATTAATCCATGAGTTGGCCGACAACTCCGACAACTATAATTTTTTGGTACTGAAGGCTAATCAAGCAACTGAAGTAAAAGTGCGGGCAGCTGCCATAGCTGCACTTTCATGGAACTTTCCAACATCTGATGCTTCATTGAAAGCCTGGTTAAGAGCCCCCGAAAATGTACAGCTTGAACATAGCGCTATACAAGTTATTGAGTATGAGTTAGATCAAGAAGGGTGCAGTAGTGAAATTCTTGAAAAAATAAGGTTTATTGGTCTGGAGCGTTTACCTTTTAATTTATTGCTGATACTTGCACGTAGCTTTCCTAAAGAACTTGGTGAAAGTACTGTAAACAAAGCCCTTGATCAATTACTCGACCAAGGTAGCCACGATTTTGACAAATCGTTACTTGAACTAGCTAAGCAGTACGCACCAGAAAGGCTAAAAGTTTTGATGCGTCAGTTGCTGTTGACTGAGAGGACTGTTCCTGATTGGGTTAAAACAAGCATGCAGCAAGAGCCTGAGGATAATCGCTCAGATGTTTATGAAGCAGCATGGGATATCCTGAACAATCAAGACTCTATTAATCTGTGCGAAGAAGCGTTGGGCCCATTGGCAAACCGAGCGCAAACGCTTCGTTGTGTACTCGAATGGCTTAATCACTATCAAGACCGACGAGGTAAACAGTCTGATGAAGTAAGAGAAAGATACAGACAACTTGGACTCCTACTTGCGAATGCACCAGGGAAGCATCTTTTGAGTGTAGTTATGGAACTTGGTGGACCGGCCTCATACGACAACTCATCTGAATTACTTGAGCTTGTGTGGAGTAGAATGAAAACTGATGACGTAAGCTCGTTAAAAATGAATCAATGGCAACCCTCGTTGGCAGCAACCGAAATGCTAATTGCTGGTTTTCGCAATAAATTAGAAGAAAAAGAAATTCTTCAGCATAGAGTAATTGTCATACTCTGCTCTATAGCTAGCTACATTTCACCTGATTATTTCAGTAAATTTCTTCTCGAGGGATGTAGCTTGCACTTAGATTCCTGGGATAAATATAACGAGAAACTTAAGTTATGGATCAAGACACCTAGAAGGTATAGACCGAGTAACCCAGTACTAGGAAATTACCTTATCTCTACAATGGGAAACTGGGGATTTGCTGCTCTTCCAAATCTTTTGGAATTACTTGAACACCCACAATCGAGTAATCTTGTTCCGGAATCTATGATTTGTATTCTAAATGAACCTTGGGCAAGTAAGCAAAAAGGTTTATTTTATGGTCTTGGTGCGTTTATTAAAGAGGGAGAAAGGAGACGTATGGCTGGTCGAGAATTAAGACAGCCTGATGACACTCACCAAGAAATAACTAATATTGCGGCAAGAGCATTAGGTCAAAAGCTCACAGATCTGGTTCATCAGTTGCTCGTAGAAAAGAGTGAAGCTAATGAAAAATTCAATGATCGTAATGCAACTTATAGAATGAGAGGGTTATTAAATGTAGTTGCCAACACACCTAGTTCAGAAATAATTGAACCCTTGATGGATGCACTAGCTAATGGGTTCATAGATATTTACAGTTCGGTTGAAGCACTTGGAAGCATTATATGTCAAGGGGCTCATCTTGAAAAAGTTGATGTCGTTGATCGTATTGAATCTTTATATTGGGAGGAATCTAAGGCAACGTGGTTCGATGAGTCGAAAAGGGGCGTGATGGCTAAACTCTGTCAAATAATGTACTTCGTCAAGCCAGTATCGCTTTTGAGTAAGCCACTAACCTATTATTTAACCGAGTGGCAACGTTTTGACTCTATCTGTGGGGTGATTACACAATTGGGTTCGATTTCTTCTGATAAGTCTTGGGACAGCTTACTATATATTTATAAAAATATTGAATTAAATCAAAGGGAGTCGGAAGAACTAACAATCGCATTAACTTCATCAATGGGCCATGAAAATTTTGATGAGTTCTTAGATCTCGTAGAAAGCGGTACCTGGTTCGATTGTAGTATTGGACGCCATATTGCTTCTAAAATTTCTTCCATTATTGGTAGTGATGCAGCACGATTAAGTGCTTTCTTAAAGTCATGTGAATACTCAGCTTCACCTAATGCTATGGGGTTAGCTTGTGAGGTACTTTCTCTAATTCCTGATTGCGATGATATACGAACAAAGTTTGGTCTAGCCGCGTTAGATATGATTGAGGTTCCTAGTTACTCAATATATTCCATGCTGGTGAAAATGTTTACAAATCGTGTATCACTTGAGGCTAAGTGGCACTACGAAATATATCCTAAAGCTGTAAACCATTTGAGAAAAGAGCTTTATCTTCGGGCTAAAGGCGATGGGCATAGCGCAATGACTTCAAGAAGGTTACTGGCCGATATTGAAATCCAGAGACAGGAGATTGGTCGGCCTGCAGATGAACTGAGGCACCCAGCTATAGAAGACGGACTAGTCTGGACAGATACTTTGATAACTACCAGCTGAAACAATCATCCAACACTGCCACCTAATGACATCTACGGTGACCACTGAATAACATTAATTTTACCACATAACGGAAGCTGTAATTGAGGGGGGGGGATATTGATTCGGATTAGGTTTGGTATCGATAACAGGCTAAAATGAAGCGAAGCGTAATAGCCCTCACTTTTTACTTTTTGTTGATTTTCTTATGTCCAATTTAAATATACACGCTTGGCTAATTTATTTAGATAAACGTATCCAGCTAGTAATGTGGCTGATAATATTGAAATCAGAAAATGATATTTGAGTATTATCCTACAATCAAGTTTAAAAACCTACGAAACTTATAAAAGCGGATGAAGTCGAAATACTAGGTCGCGTAGTTTGGTCAGGACAAAAATGTAAACACATAAGCTTTAAATTTTAAAAGGAAAATTATAACTATGAGCCACTATCAGAACCCTGCGGCTTGGCAAGAAGCCACACGCTTAATTGATGAAGCAATTAAATCTAATTCAACTCACTTATCGTTATGTGGCCTTCGTTTAAAAACAATTCCTGAAAATATTCATAAAATAGCCCCTAAATTAGTGAGTTTAGATTTAAGCAATTGTGGTCAGCTATTTTCCTTTGCATTTCTTAAAAGATGCTCGCAGTTAACAACTCTTAATTTAAGTGGAAATGAGGTATTAACGGATTTTAAATTTTTGAGTCCACTTAAGCAATTACAGGAGCTTGATTTAAGAGGCTGTACAGCAGTGACGAACCTTGATGCTTTAAGAGAGCTTAAGCAACTAGAGATACTTAGTTTAGCTTTTTGTGGAGCATTAACGAACCTTGATGGTTTGAGAGAGCTTAAGCAACTAGAAACACTTGATTTAAGTTTTTGTAATGGATTACTGAGCCTTGATAGTTTGAGTGAACTTAAGCAACTAGAAACACTTAATTTAAGTTTTTGTGATGAATTACCGAGCCTTGATGGTTTGAGCGAGCTTAAGCAACTAGAAACACTTGATTTAAGCTTTTGTGATGGATTACCGAGCCTTGATGGCTTGAGTGAACTTAAACAATTAAGAACGCTTAATTTAAATAACAGTAAAGCATTAATTAACCTTGAAACTTTAAGTGAGCTTAAGCAATTACAGGAGCTTAGTTTAAGTGATTGTGAAGTATTAACTAACCTTGTTATTTTGAGTGAACTTAAGCAATTAAAAACGCTTGATTTAAGTGGCTGTGAAGCATTAACGAACCTTGATGGTTTGGGTGAAGTTAAGCAATTAAAAACGCTTGGTTTAAGTGGCTGTGAAGCATTAACGAACCTTGATAGTTTGGGTGAACTTAAGCAATTACAGAAGCTTACTTTAATAGGCTGTGAAGCATTAACGAACCTTGATAGCTTGGGTGAACTTAAGCAATTACAGGATCTTACTTTAAGAGGCTGTAAAGTATTAACGAACCTTGACGCTTTAGGTGGCCTTAAGCAATTAAAGGCGCTTAATTTCAGTGGCTGTAAAGTATTAACGAACCTTGACGTTTTATATGGCTTTAAGCAATTACAAACGCTTAATTTAAGTGACTGTGAAGCATTAACGAACCTTGACGCTTTAGGTGGCCTTAAGCAATTAAAAACACTTAATTTAAGTGATTGTAAAACATTAACGAACCTTGACGTTTTAGGTGGCCTTAAGCAATTAGAGGGCCTTTATTTAATATGCTGTGAAGCATTAACGAACCTTGACGTTTTAGGTGGCCTTAAGCAATTAGAGTGCCTTTGCTTAATAAGTTGTGAAGGATTAACGAACCTTGATACTTTAGGTGGCCTTAACCAATTAGAGAGCCTTTACTTAATAGACTGCAAAAAATTAACAAGCGTTAAAGGTTTAAGTACATTATCTAATTTAAATTCGTTTGAGTGCTCCAACTGTAATGTAAGGTTTGCTTTTTCACAGTTAGAAGAATTACTCCAACAATTACCATACCTGAATGCCTTTCATGCTCAGAAAATTTCTATTGAAAATACACCTTCAGAATTGACTAATCAGATTAATAATTTATATGCTGTAGAAGATTGGTACCATGCATTGCAGCAAGGCAAGGTATCGCTAAATAACATTAAGCTACAAGTTATGGGCAATGGGCGAATAGGTAAAACACAGTTAGTTCGGAAATTAATGGGTGAGCCCTTTGATAAAAGTATTGCAAGTACACATGGTATTCAAGTTAATCAATGGCCTATTGATCAGCATGACCCTGATAGTACACAAGTCTCTAGCTGGGACTTTGGTGGACAAGATATTTATTTAAGTACCCATAGCTTATTTTTAAATGATAGCGCTGTTTACTGCTTGTTATGGCACCCCGATTTTGAAAATACCACCACGGTTTATGAAAATGGTATACCTATGAAAAATAAGCCGCTTAGTTATTGGTTAAGTTATATTTATTCTTTAGCAGGTAACAAAGCCCCTATTATTGTTGCTCAAAGCCAATGTGATAGCCCATTAGACGATAAAGTTGCACCTATACCAAAATCACAACCGTTCAACTCTCTTCAAACTTCAAGTACAAGTGCTATATCGGATGACGGCCTAGATTTAATATTACCTATTTTAAAGCGCTCTATTAAATATCAATTAGATCGAAATGGTGAAATATTTTTACCCGAAAGCTGGAACGCAGTTGCTAAGCAATTAACGCAAGATAAACTTTCTGGTTTGAAAACGATTAGTCAATCGCATTATTTGGATTATTGTCAAACTAACACAGTAAGCGCAGAAGCTTCCTTATTGTATTACTTACATAATAGTGGGCAAGTTTTTTATAAAAAAGGTGTTTTTGATGATCAAGTTATTTTGGATCAAACATGGGCACTTAAAGGTGTATATAGCTTATTAGAGCGAGGTAGTACATTACCTGCATTACGAGAAGCACAAGGGCGATTTGGGCGGCAAATGATTAACGAGCTGTTATGGCAAAAGCAAGGGTATAGCGAAGAAGAACAGACGTTATTTTTAGAAATGATGCAGCAATGTGGTGTTTGTTTCAAAATTGGAGAGAATTACTATATTGCACCTGATTCGTTACCTGATGAATGTTATATGCAACAGGAAATAGCTAGCTATTGGCGAAATGCTGATGTTGATGTGCATATTCAATTAGCGTATTCATTTTTACATGACGGTTGCTTACGTAGTGTTTTGAGTAGTATTGGTGAAAGAGCTGGAAAAGAGGCTTTATTTTGGCGATATGGTTGTTGTTATTATGATGAGAAAAGTCAAACCAGCATCAAGCTAAGCTCTAAACTTCATGATTCATTAACTGAATTGCAATTGGATGACTACGGCCAACCGGGTTCTATTGAACTTAAATTAAGCGGAAAAAGTGCCAATATTCTAGGCGAGCATATTGTTGATTCCATTTTAAATAGCCATAATTTAGGTAAAGTTCCTGTAGTTAATTGGTTAAAAGGCAAGAGAAAAGTAAATGACGAGGAAAGTGAAACTAAGAAAACAAGTGAAGCATTTTCTGAGTTAAACCCTGCGACTAAGTTAACTAAAGTGTACTTTTCTTACGCTTGGGGGAAAGAAGGCGACCATCATCAAGTCGTTTGTGATGCAATATATTCCGCTTTAGAACCGATGAACAGTATTCAATTGATGCGTGATCGAGAGAAAATGGATATAGGCCATAGCATTGATAGTTTCGAGAGAGAAATAGGGCTAGCTGATCACACAATTGTTATCTTGAGTCAAAAGTCATTGCGTTCATCCGACTGTATGCGGGAACTGATTTTTATTTATCAAAGTAGCTTGGAAGATAAGAGACATTTTACGCAAAGAATAATACCAATTGTTTTGAGTGATATTAGTATTAGTGATCCAGTAGATAGAATTGTGTATGCCAATTATTGGAAAGAGCAGTACGATAGGATAAAACAAGCTAGTCACAGCATTGATGATTCAGAATTAAATAAAACGGTAAGTTTATATAATAACTTTAAGGATCAAACGTTTAAGGTTTTAACGTGGATTAATGATGTTTTATTACCTCGTGATCAACAAGCATTAGCAAATGAGAATTATGAAAAAATTGTCGATTTAGTATTGAAAAAAATTGATAAAAAGAAAGGATGATTTCTAGCTTTAAGCGATATAAGAAAGGGGCTAGATAGCTCCTTTCTTTGGGCTATTAATTTATAAATAAATTCTATCCGCTAAATAAAATGGGATATCCACAAATTGAACTCAAGGCACTTTAGAGTCATGTCAGCGTAACTTCGTGAACGACTGCAGTGGTGGCCAACCTGACTATATAAAGTGGTGAATTCAAGGAAAAATCAGGTCGGTTTTGTGGCAAAAGTGTGCATTAGCAATGTTCCGTATATCATATAGAAATGACAGTGCTAATAAGGTCTAAATATTGTGGTAGGGTTAAATGTAATTGGCTGACTTCAGTAAATGCAATTAGGTGGCACTGATGCTAGAGATTTTCCAACATGTTAGCTGGAGGCTCTAAGCTCTTGGATAATAGCATCAATATAGTTAACCTCTTCACCTCTACTTAATCTATTCTCATGAATCAATTTGAGATTACGAGCCGTCGTTTCAGGCTCCCATGATTCACGAATGGCTGGTAAAGTTACACTTAGCGCTTTTCTGGCCCCTGGTTCATCCCTAGCAAGGATTTTAAGTTCTAGTATCGTTGCATAATCCCAATAGTCCGGCTCGCCGTTAGCCATTCGACGTTCTACGGCATAACTGACTACGGGAATAAGTTGTTTTTGACGTGGGTCTGGTGACTCACCATATTCCATTAGAGTAAGGGCATTTATTCCAGGGTATGCATCTCTCCAGTCAGCCTCAAACCCCTTCAAATATGCATCGATAGCTAGTTGCAGTGTGCCTGCCGCTAATGTTTGTTTTCCTGAAACCCTAGCCATTTCCCAACGGTCTTTGTAAACGCGACCTAATAGACCGTATGTTTCGCTCGATGCACCGTATTTTTCCAGTACATTGAGTAAAACTCGCTCTGCTTTTTTACTTTGGTTACTTCGATTGAGTGCGAATCCATATTGCTCTTGTACTAGTACCGTATCTCTTATTATACGAGGTATGGATTCCACTAGCTGAATCATGCTTGGCCATGCTGAAACTGCTCTATAAGATAGTAGAATATCTATTAAAATACCGGGTTCTACATCTGCGAGATTTTCAATTTCTTCTCGTATTTCGCTAATTAGTGCTAATGCATCAGTAGAAGGTTGAATCTCGCGAGCATCTTTTAATCGAATTTTTACATCTTCGCTATATTCAGCTTGATTACGGAAAACATCTGTCTTTAAATGCTGAATATCAGGGAAGTCTTGTAACAGCTGGTATATAGGGCTGTCGGTTGTTGGTGAAAGTACATTGTCACGCCAATATTTTAGTTTTTCAGCAAGCTTTTTTTTGTCTAATTCTGGTTGACTTGGCTTACCGTTAGATCCAAGCTGATATGGCAACCCACGTAGAGCGTTGACATCAAATGGTAATGCACCAAAACCTTCAGCAAAAATTAAGGCTGTAGCTGCAGGTCTCGTAGCATGTCGAACCCCTAATTCATAAAATACATTAGCATTAGCGGTTGTGAGATCAGCGATTGCGTACTCGCATAAAATTAAGCGTTCATACATTGCTTTGTGGATAATTCCACCAAACTTTTCTTCATCTGCACGAAGTGGCTCAAGTCCTGACAATCTTATAGCAGGAGCGATGATTTCATCATATACAGCGTCAAAGTTTATAGTCCTACCATCTTTATTCGCTTTTATTCCAAAGGGCATTAATACAAAACACAGAGGTAAATTTTTCATAACATTCCTAATCAGATTGATACGCACTCATCCAAGGCCAGGTTTGACGCTCATTAACATTGTGAGTAATAAACTTGTCTTTGAGTTTTTTCTCATTTTTTTTACAAGCTTCTTTTATCGAACCTTGATATCCGATCAATATATTTACTTTCCAATCAAGTGGCGTTGCGATATCAGTAACTTCAGTTTTCCAAATCCAATAGCGTCTGTCGACACACTTTAGAAAAAGCCTAAATGACGTCCAAGCCTTTAATCGGTCATCTTCCATCATGAATTTATTGAACCACTCTTTAGCCCATACGTTGTTGTTGTAATGATTTAGTGCATTTTTTGCAACATCCATTAACCAAGAATTATTGTGCGTATTGATCCAATTTTGTAAATTCTCTTCCTTATCATTACTCAAAAATCCAGATAGTTGAAGACCGCGCGCAATATCGTAATCAATATCTGATTTGAGTAACTCTGCAATTAATTCTTCGAGCCATGTTGTTTTTTTACAAACTTGCGAAATTAAAGCAAGCTCGTACAAGTCATTATCGTTAATACAGTTGTTGAAAATTTCCCTTCTCAGTGCATCTACACGGTCAGATGCGATTGCTTTAAAGGGAGCAAAGTTAATAGTGCGTAAATTAGTATTAGAATCTATTATTTTAGTATGATTGCTCTGGCTTAACTTAAAAAATAATTCAGCGCCGATAGCTGGCTCATGATCAAGTAAGGCTTCACATAACTGCTCGTAAAAACCCTGGCATCGTCTTACTATTTGAAAACTTTGTGGTGAGCCATTCAATACTGAATCAACCCATGCTTTGTAATATTGAGGATTACGTTGTATTACCTTGATCAAAGAGCTATTTTGAAATGATGTATTAATCCAATTATTACCACTTTGGTTTACTGACACGAATAATTCTGTTACTTCTTGAATGACTGTATTCCATAGTTCTATGTCGCCATTCTGATCAAGTAAGGGACTATCTTGATTATTTTTACTTCCACCTCCGCCCCAAGAATTATTAATAAATTTTATAGTTTTGTTTGTATCAGTATCTACAGTCCAATGAGTAATATTGTCACAGTGTTCTAAATCTTGTTCAATAATAACATGCCTAAGCAATTCTATTTTATCCACTGTAATGCTGTTGATTGAGCACCATATACTGTGAATTAGCTCGGAATAACAACGAAGTTCAGTTTCGCTGTATCCTCGGCATTGATAAGCGTAACCAAAAAAACTGGGTAATATTCTTTGAACTATTTCACCAAAAGGAAGGCTCTTAGCATATTGACAAAGTAACTGACTCCCCCATTGATCTTCATACCAGCTTTCTTTAGTGTTTAAAGTAGCCCAGCCATTATCGATAACTCCCTCAGCTGTTATCTTATCATTTGTGTTATGTATTATTTTGAATGCACTGGCCCTAATAAATGGTTCTTTATTGTCACACCACTGGCGAACTATTTTTCGCATTGATTCATTTAGAACTGTTAAAGATATTGATAAATACCATAATAGGCAGGCTGGTGGCGATTCAAAGCTTACATTAGAACTGTTCAATTCATCCACAATTATTGGTAAATTTTGTTGTGTAATAGGAGAAAATTGAGGGTGGTTATTAGTGAGGAAATTAGTTCTATCACCACGTTGTAGTACTAATTTCAACTGTTCTAATGGGGGGGAATCATGGATAACTAAACAAAAAAGAATTGTTTCGGTGTTGTTGCTTTCGTCATCTATATTTAAAAGACTGGCATTCCAACAATTTGTTATTATTTCACGATCTGAGCTATCTAAAACAGGTAAATATTCGAATACACTATATGCATTAAAGCGAAGGCAATCCTGACTTCTTTTAAGTAGGTTTACAGTTAATTTTTTTGCCACATTCAGATATAATTCAGGCTTAAATGCGCAAGTTACCGACTCCATTTCCTTTAAATTTATATCCTCTATTGTTCTACCTCTCGAAGAGTTTATTTGAGTGAAATTGATATTATCAATCATTCCCTCTAACCTTTGAATTTCTTGAGTGTTAAGTGATATAGAGGGATCTAATGCCACATGCTGTAATGCTCTTGCTATATTAAATGAAGAAAGTTTTGTTAATTTTATATACTCTTTTAATTTGTCTTTTGGCCATGTGGGGCTGCATGAATTGTATGGTTCGGATTGAATGAAGCTATTTTGATAATGATATTCGTTTGGAATTTCATTTCTTAATGCTAAAGATTGCTCATTACATAATGATGTTAAGATAGAATATGATGTTCTAAATGCTACAGGTTTTTTCAGTTTCATTAAGGCATTAGCATCATCAAAAAGGCTACATTTCACTTCGTTATCACAAGTTCTAAGTAACCACCCAAAGTTAACATTAGAATAGCCCATAATCGTTCGGCAAATTAGACCTGTAATCAATGCCTTACTGAATAGGCTTGTGTTGTTATGTGAAATAACGGACATAGCAATCTGCCCAAGACGAAGTAAATTTATATCTCCAATTATTTCACAGTCATAATTAAGTATTTTTATGGCACCTAATTTAGCTGGCTGCTCTAATCGTTGTTCTAATTTTTTCTGTAAGTCAGAATGCTTTTTTTCATCCTTTTCAAAAGTACCGGCATAACCTAATGGATGGATGTACCCAAACCACCTTTCAAATGTTAAGGCCATTTCAGTACTAACATGTTTAAAATTATTTTTATTTAGAAAAGCAACCATAAAATAATCTTGTATTTCTGTGTTATTAAATTCGGAACTCCAAAGTTCTTCAGCAAGTTTAAAATACACACTAGGTTTTATTGGGAAGTAGGCTGAAAATCGTTCTAGATCGGCTTGAGTTAAATTTCTACTACCAACCCAAGCTTTGAATAACTCCAAACGGCCTGATTCCGGATAGCCGTCAGTAATTAATGAATAATAGAGAGCCATAGCACAAATTTGTACAATTCGATCACTATCAGAGCTCGAACCTAAGCGCTCAGCTATTAGTTCTTCAATATCAGCTCTATTTGTTAAACCACTATCTTCAACTTCATAGGCTAATAACAAACCTAATCCTAAAACCATGGATTGAGATGATATCTCGAAATTGCCTCTTTTTTGTTTTATCAGAATTCCTTCAGCTATTAATTCCTGCTTAAAACTTTCGTGGTCATTATATGATTTAAGAGTATTTGTGAGCTCTTCCCTGGTAATTCTTGAGTTATTTCTATTTACTAACTCAATAAGCAAATTATGAAAATCTTCATGAGTAATCCTAATGGAAGGATTACGTTTTCGTTCTGTTCTATCTAACCAGTCTTCATAAATTAAGCGATCTATTGTTATGCCATTATCTATTTTAGAAAGTCTCTCTTTTAACTTAATAACCATATTAAAATATCTAGGTTTAGCAACTAGCTTTAAAACTTGTCCACTAAAGTCACTGGCCTGTAGATTATGACTTTGGAGGGCCTGGTTTAGTTCTTCATTGCTGAAGGAGGTAAGTTTAAATTGAGTTATACGGTTATGGTATTCTTGTTCAAGATTGTCCTTCCAGTATGTGTTTCGACAACTAATCAATAATGAAATTTTTTTATAAATAGGTTCCGCGAAAAAGCGATCTATAAAACTACGCCAATCAAATGATGGGCGTTCATTTAATCCATCGACTATTAGCAATATTCTAGGGGATGAATTAGTATCTTCATCTAATAGAAAGTTTAGACGTTCTTTCCATTGTTGATTGAGAATAGATGGCGTTATATTGTTAGCAGATTTTGACATCCCTTCAATAATATTATCGCTCTCGACTATATTAGCAGGCATAAAAACAATTGGAATTTGTGATTTATACAAGTTCAGTTTTTGGACTATCCATTGTGCCAATGTCCAGCTTTTTCCATCACCTTCTTCACCCAACAATACAAAAGGCTTATGATTTACTTGCCAACTATTCCACCAATCATCTAGTGCTACATTCGCTAATTGCCGTTGGATATAGTTATTATCAACGTCGATAACAGATATATCCTGTCCAAATTTTGCTTTGGATTCAGCTTTACTTTTGAGACCTGTTAGCATTGATTGAGAATGCTTCGATATCCAGCCCTGACAATGTCGATTTAAATGATCTAGTAGTAAATTTAACTTTAGATCGTAAGTTGTATTATTGTTTGGGATTTCATGTGATTGAATATTAACTAGAGGATGCAGAGCCTCAGGAAGCATAAGCTTATCTAATTGAGGTGCACCACCAACTATGACAGGAATTATTTTAAGGTGTGAGTTATTACATCTTTGCAACGAATAGACTATTTCGTGGCGCACCAAATCTTTTTCGTTTTGAAGTCTTAACTGATTTTCTTTAGATAACCAGTCGGGGCCAATAACAACTAGCAATACCTTCGCAGAATCTAGAGCTAGCTCTATTTCTTTAAAGTAATCTTTACCTATTTCTATCGATGGGTCACTCTGATCATAAAAAATACCTTGTGCGTCAAACTGTTGATTGAGCCTGTCAAAAAGACGACCGGAATGTCCAGCCGCATCACCACGACGATAGCTAATAAAAATTTCATTCATCTTTGTTTTATTCATTATGGAATTCTATAAGTAAGGCGTTAATTAAGGCTTTTAGTGTCGAGGATTATTTTGTTTATTTCACTCGGTGTCTTGCAAGGGTGAACCTTATAATTGTTATATCTAGAAAAGAAAGCAGGTGTCCCTTTAAGAGTTGTTACTGGTTGGTCTTTTAATACAATACCAATAATCGGCTATCCCAGATAGCCTAGTTTGCTCTAACTCCAAATTAACCCAGTCATTATGTTTAGTTTTTTGAGATATTCAGCAAATAATTATGTCAGAATGTGTTATTTTTCGAGTTATTTGTCGTTTGATATCTGGATTAGCTAACATGCTGCGAAACCCGTTAACTTGGTCTCTGTCGTCCCAGTAAAAACTGATGAAAATGTTCATATTAAATTCCTTTTTTTATTAATTTTAATAGATAGGGCAGGTTTACCACCACCTAGGGTTGTTGACCAGCCGTAAATTGAATGATGGAGTGAGTCGGCATGCTGAAGTTGATCTAAAAAGTTATCAACTCTTTCTTTGTTTGGCTCAGTCAATAAACCCAAATCCTTTAGAGAGCTTAACCAGCTATTCTTTTCTTTCTCATAAATAATTTGTAGCTCTAAATAGATATTATCATTGTTGTATTTAGTTTTTTCTAATTCAATCATATTTTCTATTAAATTAGAAAATTGTGTTTCTTCTGAGATAATGACTGTAGTGCATGGAATCTTCTTTGTTAATGCATTAAAAACTTCTTTGTAAACCCAAGTTGAAGATATTGAGTTCACTGAAAGAGCAAGAATAATCCCATCACATTTATTAAGGGCAGTAATTATAGATTTTGATATGTCGTGACCGCGCGATATATCGCATTCAGATAACCAAGTCGCAATCCCGAGTGTTGCTAGCCAGTCTTTTATTTCTAAACAGCTATCGAGGTCTCTATGGTTGTGAGAGATAAACCAAATAGGTGCATCTTCTGGTAGTAAAGTAATTTCAACGTCTAGTGGTAAGTCGCTTCTCTCTAGTGGAGCTGTGTCCCTTTCACCGACATTGTCAATATGCCCCCACAGTGTTTCAAGTGTTTTTGGGCTAGGCAAATTACTCCAACGAATTCTATTGTTGCTATTTTTCGCATTTATTTTTAGAAGCTTATATATTTTGCTTGTTAACTCTTGCTCGGATAAACAATTCCAATTAGAGTTATTATTTTGCTTAAGTTTTAATTTTCGGGCAAGCCCTGTTGCCGAAAGCCAATATCGTGGTTTCTCTAATTTAAGGAGTTCACCTTCAATTAGAATAGAAATTTCTACGTCAATAGCGGTACTCATATTAGCTAAGTTCCTTAGCAGTATTTTTATTAGCTTGTGGGCTGAGGACACTTTTTTTATTGTGTAGTTTGCTACCAATATACAAAAATAACCTGTCAAATACCTGTATATGGGTATGTCCGATGATCGTCCCAAAGAATAAGGTGGTTGAACCAATAACTAATTTTTTTAATGACTTTATAAAAGGCACTTTTTTAAATAACTTAAGTCCTAAAAATGTTAGAGATGCGACCATCGACAATCCAGTAATTATAAATTCTACCATTTCTATTTCTAATCTATAGGAAGGCCACAAATAAAAAGGCGCTATTATAAATGGAAGTATTATTAGCAATAACACTTTTGGGACATGTGATAAAAACCAAACTTTAAATCCTAACTTCTTACCGACTTTTAACTGTTTTAATAATTCACTAGAACATGTTGATTTTTTCAGTTCGGATTCTAAACGTTTAAAAACCCATTTCGGTTTAATACAGTCTTCACTGATAGGACTTAAGTCTTTGGGGCAATAATGTTCTGTCATTTTATACCCACTTAACATCAAAGCGTGTGCTTCATTATTGGTAAAGGAGTCTAGGTCGGTGCGAATATTGGCGATGGCAGTTTGATATTCACGATTAATTCCATAATCGGTTAATGATTTTGATTTTGAAACAGTAGTTGGATCAATGCTGTCAACCCAGTCCTTGCTACTCCCATTTAGATCCTTTTTTAGATGTATGTACATCATTCCACTTAATAGACCTGAACTTAAACGGGCATCAAGCTCTTGATATTGCGCTGAACGAACCCTAGTTTGCAAAATACTGCTGGTACGAAGAGGTACCGCTAATACTCCTGTTTTTGGTTGATCTTCTACTGACATTTGACCACTAGCATCACTAACTAACATAATGTCACAGTTTTGGTCTAACAAACCTGCAGTGCCTTGATTATCGTAGACTCCTCCGTCAACCAGTTGCACTGTAATGTTGGGGTAAAGCCCAGCAAGTTCAAGAGGCTCGAACACACCGGGCACTCCTGAAGAAGCCGCTACTGCATCTCCAAGACGAATGTTTTGTAGTTTTATCGGTGCATCAGGGTAGTACAGTCGACGTAAACGATAATTCGCATCGATTTCAGTATCGATCCCTGCTGGCGGTTCTCCCATCCAGGTTGCCGTGAACTGCCAGTTATGCCCCGTATTAATACTGGTAGCATTAAGGATCAGAATTGGTGCCTTCGCTTTTCGTTTCCAATTATGATTTTTGGGAGCAAAATCTTCGACTTCACCTTTAGGTTTAATTGTCAATTTATTAAAGTAGAGAGGTTTCTTATCTTTATTAACGGTAACCTTTGAGAAGAGTTTATCTTCATAAAGTTCCCCTAGTCGCTTAGTACGAGTGTAACTAGGCAAAAACATCATTTTTAGTGAAGCAATTGGATTAGTAAATATACGAGTACGAATATTACTCTTTACCCCAGCTAAAAATTCTTTTTCAATTCGCTTAACTATATCAATGTAATCTTGAATCTTTATCTCATCATCCCCCTTAGTTTCTAGTAGATTTTTTACTTCCAGATAGTAATGAGCACCAATAATAGATCCTCCAGATACACATGAAATCACTTCAATTTGACGTAGCGTATCCTGCTCAGCTAAACGAGCTAGAACACCTATGTGATAAAGTGAAGCACGAAAACCACCACCTGATAAAGCTAGTCCAATCTTCCCCGTTAACACCGACTCTACGGAAGCGTCATTATCGAGAAAATCACATAATACTGCTTTAGCTTCTGATATATTCTTTTGTTCAGGTTCACTTTCGGCTATAGAGCATCCTGCCTGTAACCGTAACAAACTAGCTAATTGACGGGCACTCGACTCACGCTGCCACTCGGGGACATCTTCTAAGACATTGGCCTTCTTTAACCATTTTTTAGCATCATTGTATTGGGCAAGGCCAAAATATGCTTCGGCAAGTGTTAGGAGAAACCACCATTCCTTTCCTAACCAAGCATCCTCTGTTAACAAAGGAGGTAAGTTTTCAGTTATCTTTCCCCTAATATCTAGAGCCTCAGAAATCCGATCCTCAGCAGTTTGTGATAAGCCGTTAGCTTTTATAGCTTCATTTTTTTCTAAGTAAGCTAACTTATCTAACACATAGGCGACATTGATAGCATTATAACCTCTGTCTTTGTCCCAACCATGTGTTAGACAGAGTTTATAACCTCGTTGGTAATATATTAAAGCTCGTTCTAAGCTTTCTTTTTTATTGTAAAGTTCCCACTCGCGTTTGCAAATCGCGCCAGCAATACCAAGACTTTCTTGATCATTACTATTTTTTAATGAGTTATCTATATTGATTATTTCAAAAGCATCTTTTAGGCGAATCGCCGGTGCTAAGTCTGGATCTTTATATGTACACAATGCCAGTTGCTGATTTAGTTTGATTTTATCGTTATTTAGAATTTTACTTGTTGGGTGGGCGATAGAATGGATGATAAGCTTTCTGGCATAACCAAATGCAAGCTCTTTTTTGAGTTCTCTGATTACTTTTAAAACATTTATTGAGTCGACATTATTTTGATTCAGTAGAGCAATTGTTTTTGTGACTACTTCGCTTTTAACTGGACTTTCTTGATTTGATTTATTCATGAATCCCTTCTTTTTAGTTTATTATCCTAAATCTTTTATTAAAAAATATGACTCTAAATATATTCAACTTAATCCAAGTCAATTTTATACTTTAGTATTGGAGGCATTATTTCTTCAAATTCACAATTTAATGCATTAGTGAGTTTGTATAAGGTTTCTAATTTTATATTAACTAGGCCTCTCTCCATTTTTCCGTAATTACCTCTTTCAATACCAACATATGCGGAAAAACTTTCTTGAGAGTATCCTGCAGCTTTACGTTTTGAACGCAACATTTCACCAAACTCTTTAACTAAATCACTCACCAGAATTTTCCTTTAGGCAAAATGATTAGAATTTCATGTTGAGCACTGAAGCACCACGCCCTATAATACCCATTATTATTTAATTTTGACTAGGATTTACTTTGAAATTAGACCCTGTTGTAGCTCAAATTATCGTGGTTAAAAGTTTTGACAATTTCACAACGGGTGATGTCAGAACAGCTTATTTAGTGTTAAAAAGTGATTCATCGTTAAAGCCTACAAGTGTTAGGCGAAGGGTATACGCGGAACTTATAAAGTTAGTCAAAAAAGATTGGCTTAAGAAAACAGTAACCAATAAAAAGGGATTTACCAGATTCAATAAAACAGAAATTTTTGATGTTAATGCAATAACAACATTGGCTAAGTTAGCAGTAACTAATTCACCTAATAAACAGGATGATAAGGAAGTGAAGTTACTTGGTAAATTGAATCACTACAAAGCTGATCTGCTATTGAATATTGGAGAGTCTGAAGCTTATAAAGAGCTTTATTCAGAGTTTCCTGAGTTAGTTGATGAATTACAGCCGCAATACAATAAGGCTAGAGATAACAACACCAGAATATTAGGGAAGATCAGGGCTATTGAAGGCTTACTTAAGCAAGATGAACAACTAGATAAAATATGAAACTAAGACAATGGCAAGCTGAGTGTATTAATTTAGCTTTAACACAATACCGGAATGGCACTCCCCATTTTTTAGCCTTAGCAACACCAGGAGCAGGTAAAACATTAATGGCCTCTGAGTTGGCTGATCAATTGTTAAAGAATAACATGGTCGATTTAATCATTTGCTTTTCACCTTCTTCAATTGTTTCTCAAGATTTTGGTGAAAGTTTGCAGTTAAAAACTCAAGAACGATTTGATGGGTTGATAGGGGCTAGAGGGAGATCTTTAACGTATCAAAATTTGCAGTATTTAGATGTTAATTTTTGGCAATTATTTGAACGGTATCGAGTTTTTGTGATTTTTGATGAGATTCATCATTGTGCGGGATCTAATATTGATAATGCCAATGCATGGGGTGAACAGATAATACTGAACATTCAAGATAAGGCTAAATTTACATTAGCGTTAACGGGAACGCCTTGGCGCTCAGATGCAGGTCCTATCGTTCTTTCAAACTATATGCGCCCTAGCAACAAAATATCGTGTGATTATGTTTATGGGCTTTCTAAGGCTATTACAGATGATGTTTGTCGTGTGCCTCAGATAATTGCGATCGATAATAATAATATTTCGGTAGTAGATGACGTTGAGACAAAAACATTCAGTAGCTTTAAATCTTTATTAATGGAGTCAGTCGTTCCTTATCAGGAGATTATTGAAAATGAAGCGGTAATTAAATACGTAATTTCTTCCGCACAAAAAAAGCTAAGTTCAATAAGGACCAAAAACACAGACGCGGCAGGATTAATTGTTGCATCATCGGTTGAACATGCACGACAAATATCAACGTTAATGAAAGCTTGTTTTAACGACGATAGTGTTGTTGTGACCTACCGAGAAAGTGAACCAACGAGTATTATCCAACAATTCAGACATGCACAAACTAAGTGGATTATTTCTGTTGGCATGATCAGCGAAGGAACGAACATTCCCCGTTTACAGGTTTGTTGCCATCTCACCAATATAAAAACTGAAATGCATTTTCGACAAATTTTAGGCCGCATACTGAGAATTACAAACTCCAAAAACCAAGAAGCCATTATGTACATGCCAGCTGAGCCAAAGCTTTTAGAGTATGCATACCGTGTTAAACAAGATGTTCCCTTTGAAGCGGATGTTGTTAAGTTTGAAAAGATGAAGACTGTGGTTCAAGAGGATATTGAAGGTAAGGAACCAACAACTATAACTTTCGACAAGAAAAGAGAAAATTCGCCCCAAATAACGGTTGATTTAAATGGATTTGATGGTGCCATTGAACAGCCTGGAGTTTACAAAACTAATGAAGTAGTTGAAGAGCATTTTTTGACAAGTGCTTATGAACGAGTGGTCAATATATCTGGTCGTTTTCAACAAGAAGCTATAGCTTTAGGGTTGAGTGAGTTGAGATGATTTATGCTTACAGTTAAAAAATTCAAAGCTCATTTAATACCTCCTAATAATCAGGATTGGCTACATTTCGGAATAGACTCAAATGATGAAATTTAACTATACGTACTAGCTAATTGTGGTAGGGCAATATAAATTGAGCGCCTATTGAATACAAATCAGTGGCCAAAATCAGTTGACCACTGCAGTGTTCCAATTGCTGACTAAGAAGCGTCGATAATTTCTATATTTTTTATATCAATTAAATTTGACGAAGAGATATCAGCTCCACCGAACTCTTGTTCTTTCGGCTCTGCAGTTCTATCGATGGCTAGAGTTGAAAAGTCGTATAAATTATGATCAGACAATTGAGATGGACTGACACTCTGAGTGCTTTTAAAAATACTTTCTACACGGCCTGGAGAGTCCTGATCCCATGTGGTGAGCATACTCTTTATTTTTTTCCTCTGTAAATTCTCTTGCGATCCACAAAGATTACAAGGGATGATCGGGTAATTATTAATCTCAGCTAATTGCGCAATATCTTTTTCTCGACAATAGGCAAGCGGTCGAATGATTATGTTACGTTTGTCGTCACTGAGCAGCTTAGGCGGCATGGCTTTTAGTTTTGAATTGTTAAACATGTTCATCAATAAGGTTTCAACAATATCATCCATATGATGACCTAGGGCTATTTTGGTTGCTCCAATTTTTTCAGCAAACCCGTATAATGATCCTCTTCTAAGGCGAGAACACAAAGAGCAGGTTGTCTTACCTTCAGGAATTTTTTCTTTTACTACTGAATAGGTATCTTTATCAACAATATAGTAATCAATACCTTTTTGTTCTAGGTAGTTAGGTAAAACTTCTTCAGGAAAACCTGGTTGTTTTTGATCAAGATTTACAGCGACGACTTCAAAACTGATTGGGGCAACACGCTGCAGGTGCAAGAGTGTGTCAAGCATTACAAAAGAATCTTTGCCACCACTCAGACCACAAAAAATTTTATCACCTTCTTCTATCATGTTGTAGTCAGAGATTGCTTTACCGGTGAGGTGACGGATTTTTTTTTCTAGTTTGTTGCTAGGACTATTTTTAGTATTCATTGAAACTTTTACCACTAAGGGGGCTTTGGGGAAATATTATTAAAGGCGAATTCTATCATACGAAAACGTCATTCGCGTTATTGTTTCTTTTAGTATTTGAAAATCTGCTGTTTAGGCTAGCTTATATCTTCAGGTCGATCTCTAAGAAGTCTTTCTATAGATAAATTAGGGATTTCTTCTGCATTTTTAAGCATCTTTTCTATAAGTGCATATTGTTCGTCAAGCATCTCTTGCATAACTTCTTTTTCCACAAGTAGAGCGTTATATTTATTGTAATAATTTATATCTGCTTCCGTGATGTTTTTAACTACGGCAGGGGGGAGTGTACTCATCCCTTTGTACCTACCTTTTGCATTTTTAAATTCATCTGTTATTTTAATGAATTTTCGAAGTGTCGGTTTAGTTACAATAAAATCTAACTCGTGTTTAATCCGCCCAATGACTAAGTCCCAAGTTACTTTGGAACTCCAGCGACGAAGTAAAGCGACTATCTTCATTTCCATCTGACGAGTTAACTTTATTCTTCCATCCGGATTATTTTTCATCATTTTTCACCCCGTAACTACTCAATAAGCCGGCTAACCTTAGGTTGGAAGTTTTTTTATTAGATTTGGTATTCTCAAGTAATTTATTTAATGCTTTACTCGAACCTTCTAGAACAAATTGTTTAACTGCAATTTGGGCAGTGTCAAGGTTCTGAACCCTAAACTCTAGGCTTGATAAATCACCCGACATTCTTACACTTGAGCCTTCTGGAATCGCATCATCTTCGAGGACGTCTATTAAGGAAGTTAACACAGATGTTTTATTGAAGTGTGTTTTAAACCATTTTTGTGAAGCTGTATTTACGGCAAAGCCAGGATGTAATTTTACTTTTGAAAGCCTTGCAGTTTGTACTTCTAAATCAAATTTTAAATTGGATAAGGCTTGAACATCTCCCTTTATATAACACATTTCTTGGCATCCAAAGCAACTGGTCATAAAATCATTTAGGAAACGGCAAGGCATGGTAACTAAGTCTTGAATACATACTCCTTCAGACATAATCGTTGCAGGTAATTTACTCATATCTTTAATTTTTTTAATACTCATGAGCTTAATTTCAGAAGATGGTTCCATTTCTGATTTATTAACAAGGATAGAGTTTATTTGCTTGGCATTATCTTCATCAATTGTATGAATGTATTCATAAGCTTGGTCAGCATCTTTTCGACCAGACCACAGATTAACAACTGAGATTGGTATGCCGCTTTCTTTAGCGTAATGATTTACCCAATGTCTTAATTGATGTGGTCCAAACGCCATACTTTCTAATCCTACCAAGGCAAGTGCCGATGCAATCCATTTTTTGTTGAAATGTGGTCTCTTCGTTGAAATGTGTAAATTATACATAGTTGGAACAGGGATTAATTCAGTAGCAAATGTATCATCTCTTTGTTCTATTTTTCTGTTATTCAGTGTTGATGACGTGAACACAAACATTGCTTCAGAGACTTTGGTTTTTATATTTTTTCCACGAGTAATGGTATCCACAGAGCCATTTAGGAATTTGTTCGCCTCTGTGATTAAATCAGATAGTTGAGTTAATGTAGTGCTGTCTTGTTTCTTAAATAGATATTCTTTAACGTTTTTAAAGGCTTGATGCTGGAATTGGCTTGGTTGTTTAAATTTACTCATAGACTTTCTATATAGTGAAATAATACTGTGGTGATTTGCTATTAAGGTATCGTTTTCAATGTTTCCTAAATAGTTAAAGCGTTGCCAGCTTTTTTTCCCATGAACTTTTATACTCTCATCGTGTAGCCCATGAACCGGTAATCTTGGCTCTTCATCGTAAAGCCCTAAAATCAAACCTAAGTGAAATATATTGGTTTTTGACTGAAAATCTAAATTAGGATAGCTAGCTATTTTATATTCATAATCAGGGTATTCTTCCATCACTTGGTTCAGTGAAAGAGTAGGGCTTGTCATAAAAAGTGAAAGAATTTTGGCAGGTAAAGATTCTTTTTCTATAACTTCAAGCGTTTTTTCTACATTATCTTTAAGTACACTAAGTAACATAGTGCGGTTGTCTGGATAGTTTTTTGAACCTTTCCAGAAGAGAGAGTATGATTTTTTTACGTTTTCATCATTTTCTTTATCAGTATAACCAGTATCATCATGTGTTTGTATTTGTTGAGTTGGTAGCCCCCAAATTTCTGCATCTAACCTTGAAGGTGTTGCCATTCCTAAAGTGCAAAAAGCGATCGCCAAATATTCCTGAGGGTACGCTTTAAACCCATATTTTTTTAAACCGTCTTCGGAATAAAGTTCATGATATGCAACACCCACCGCTGCGACTTGCTCGTCAGATATTAGCATTTTTGAGTGGCGAATATCTTCTTCTTCGGGGCTTCTATTTCGTTTGTCTTTCAACGTTGGGAGGACTAGGTACTCAGGTATTAATTGATTTTTTTTACACCAACTCCAAAAGTGATTCGCATTCTTAGTTGAATAGTTTAATTCTGTCAATGAAGCTGTAATAATTGAGAAGTCTTCTTGTTCAATATTATAAACCCTTTTGTTAAGGAGGTCGCATACTCTAAATGCAAACTGAACTGATATTACAATACCTTCGTGGCTTAAATTACGATTACACATTTCAATCGCAAAAGCTCTTGCTATATCAAAGGTCTTTTCTTCGGGTGTACTAACCCATTTAGAAAAGCGCAAAAGCGTTCGTTTATTATTTGGAAAACAGGTCCAATCGTCACACCAATTAGCAATACCACTGCCATCACATTTATACATTAAATTTAATTTTTCAAAACTATGTTTTGCTTGTTTAACTAGATCTTCCTCATGTTTTTTAAACTTGTTCATCTACGCTTCCTCCACCAACTTTTAACTGCTCATTTTGTAAATGGATAACTGCCAAAATACGTTTGATGATGCTTTTGATTTCAAATAATTGATGATGATTAGCTCCTGTCTTTTCAAGGAACTTTTGCTTGGCTTGAGCCTTGCTCAATTGTGGTTGATGGTCTGCTTCAATAAAAGGTATAAATAAATCTGCCCCACATACGTAGCAGCCTAGTGGAGCTCCTAGTCTTTTTGTACAGCCTGAGCATCCTATATCCTTTTTTACACCCCCTAACTCTCTTCCAAACTCATCCGTATGAATTTTAGCAAAATGCTCGGTATAGTCTTTCCGGCTCCACTTGAAAGATATATCTAATAAGTTGTTTTTATAAAATAACTCATTGATTAACCGTCTTGATTGTTTAGTTAAGTCTTTATAATTTTTAACAGCAGGTATGGTAACCCCGGTTAATCGAGCCAGTTCTGGATTATTTAAATCTGATTCCATGCCTCGAGTAATTGTTGTGTGTCTAATTCTGTTAATACTGAAAGTTGCTGACGTTAGGACCGAGCCAAGGTTCCGATGAAGTAACTCGGAGTGTAAATTCGGCGAGATTAGTTCATTTTTAGACTTTATTGATAGTAGATCAGGAAAAAGCGGGTAATATTTCCAAGGAAGTTGTTCGAGGGTTGTATTTAACGAAACGCAATAGTTTTTAAGCAATGCTTTATAATCAAATAAATAATTAATAATAATCCGAGAAAATAATTCGGAAAATGGAAAAACATCTCCTTCTGGTTTTGCCCTAAATCCAGCATCATTTATTTTTGATTTATGAAATAAAATTGAAACAAGTTTTTGGTCGATGTGAATATTATCATTATTGATACCATATTCAGATATGTCACAGATTTTGCACTGGCATAGTTGGGCAGCCCTTCTACTACTTATCAAAGCAATAGTCTTACATACAGCGGCTGAATAGGAAAGAAATATAGAATCCTCCATTCTATCAAGCCACGTACTTCGTTTAATAGAAATGTCTATTAAAGCCTTATCAATATGAGCATTAAATTCGGTGTCAGAATAAGCTCCATTGACTGGATCGTGAGGGTTGACCTTTTCATCTGGAAGATTTTCTTTACACCAACCCCTCTGAATTTTAAACTCTTTATTGAGAAATATATCGTGTAAAACTAAAAAGAAAGTATTGAGGTTTTTCTTATATGAGATACTTAGCTGGCTATGAATACTTTTTATAAAATAGGCATCTGAAACTATTTTAAATCCATATTTACTAATTATTCTACATATTGATCCCATACGTGACTCGGTTGTTCCTGCAGCCATTGTTCGCGCCCAATATTTAAAAACATCAAGAAGCATTTGTGTGTTTTTATAACCCAACTCTAAATTATACAGACGTTTTAAATCAGTTGTTAGACCGCGTGTTGATAGGGGGGCTAGTTGCCAATTCTCAGAGTATGTTTTATTAACCAAGTCTGACTTGGTCGTGAAAATTTCGTTTAGATCACCGCCATTCAAATGGACTTCAGTTAAAAATCGTTCATATGGCGATGGTTGAGTATCTTTTTGATTTTTTCTTGGCATTAGGTAACCTTTTTCTGACGTAATTTTAATAAAGAGTTAAAGCTAAAATATGAATACACTTAATCGAAAGTGTTTTTGCTGGTTACTCTTGAACTAATTTGCCTTTGACGGGAGAGATGATGTTCTCGGGTTTTTACAGCTAGCCTAAAGTTATTGTAAATATCAGCCATTTCGGATTCAGCTGTCCAACCCATAGCGTATTTCCTGATGTCCTCTTTTGTTTTGGAATCAAGGTTTAGTTCTTTAGCTAAGGAATCAATATTTATATCAAAGACCTCATTCCATTTATATCTGAGTGAATGTGGTGTTACCTTTACGCCTAGAATATTACTTAGTTTCATAAATATACTATTGTAATTACGCAAAGTTAGAGGTTGACCTATTGTCCCTCTACAATTTTTTTCGGTCACAAATACGAACTCATGAGTGTCGGTGTTCGGAATATTAGCCCTGATTTCCTTAATGTAATATTCAAGCCTCGAGGCCAGCTCAGGACTAAGAGGGGAAACATGAGACTTTGTTTTTTGAGATGCTTTATTCCTTCTTGGATCCGTTACATCATCAGGGGTTTTGGTAACCCTAATCCTTGGTTCTTTGTCATTAAATACATCACTGATTTTTAATTTGGCAACAGCTCCTCGCCTTACCCCTGTTTCGATAAGGATTTTGATTATTAACTCATTTCTAATTTTTGAACTGAATGGGTTTTTGTCGTTACTAGGCGTAATTATGTCAAGTAACTCAAAATATTTTTCGTCAGAGAAGTTTGACATGAAAGGGTCTGATATTTTTTTACTCCAACTTCCCATTGTCTTTTTTGACGTTACCAGTTCAATTAAACATTTATTATAATTATTTTGTTGAGCTTGAGTTAATACTTTACGAGCATGATTGCGACGAAATACAAATTTGTAAAAATGAATAAAAGTATCAAATCGGCCCTTGGCAGTGCCTTCTTCAACGATATTATCAGTTGGCTGATTTCTAGCCATTAAATTTCGAAGTGACACTTGAGTGAAAACTGTTGTAACCACTTCCTTTTCTACTAATTGTGCTTTTAACTTACACGACTTAGCAAAGACACTAATTTCTTCTTTACTAACAAACTTTAACTCTTCTATGCTTTGAATCAGATCTATTCCTCTCTTTTTGAAATACTTAAAGATAAACAATAATTCATAAGCTTTTCTCTCTATTGTGTTACTCGATTTCCCCCCAAGTTCTACCTGTAGGTAATATGTAATTATGTGATGTAGTGGAATATATCTATCATCAGAAATACTGTAACGAGTTTTTCCATTATTTTTGTATGTAATAACCCTCATAATTCATTTCCGTTTTTTATGGTTACTTAATCCTATTGCAAAAAAAAATAGTTTTCATTATAAAAACGGAAGTAAATCATGGATTGTTTACTATCGCATTGTTTTTACAATGGAAACTATTTTTATTTAACGGTTATTTAGTTTCTGATTATTATATTACACATAATTTGCCACCAGATAAGCAAACCATTACTTTGTCGCCATCTTCAATCATATTATATTGCGCAATGGCTTGACCAACATTACGCCTGAGTTTTTTTTCTAATTTTACAAATTGTGTTTTTTGAGTAGGCGATAAATCTGTCGTGGGTAAGGTTAGCTGTGCTTCTGTCATGTTCTTTACTTTATTGAAGGGAATTAACGGCGAGAATTATAGCAGTTTGATAATACCAATTGCACTAATGAAGTGATCATTTTTAGTTGCTCTCTATCTAGTAACACCCTTACGCTCAAGCTCAATAACCCGTTATTACTCAATCAAGCGTTTTGTTCTTGAATAAGTTTAAACACATTCTAAGAAGGGAACGTCATTTTCTATCGGTTAAATAGATAACATTAGAGTCTTTTTTTGTATCGCACATCGGCTGATTTTTAGTGAAATTAGCTAACGCTTTATTTAACTCAATAAAAGAATCATGCATCATTCTCGATATTCGAATACAAGAATCGACAGGGTTTTTGGCCAGCTTTCGTTGTATATCTATCTGAAACTGCAAACCCTGTAAACGTCGTCGATGGCTTCCAGATGTTTGGTCGATAAGCTCAGCAATATTTTCCCTAAGAATGCATTCAAGTTTATCGGGGGAGTTTACCGCTAATTCACTTAGCGTTTCATGGTCGGGGAGGTGATTATGTTTCATAGAGAATACCTCATAGGATCGCATCAAAGTCGTTACAATGTTCATCATCCGTAAAATACTTACAATAATTAATTGTGCTTCCTTAACGTAAGTATAGGTCAATTATTGCCCAATCTTAGAAATCGATAATTCTGTGCCCCATTCAGTTGTAGGTTTTTTACAAAAGCCGCCATTCACTCCTTATCAAATTTGTAATGTCTATTGTTTGCTATACACCACTTGATGCCTCAAATATCAATCGAAGGTGTAACTAGAGAGGCAATGTTCACGATTATCAACCAAGGGGAGAGTGCTAAACGAAAAAATGGGACAATATCCTATACTTACAATATGAATTGATTAGTTTTGTATAGTAATGCACGGGTTATTACTCCAGCTGTCGATTTAGTATAAGCGTGAAGACATATAATTATGAGAGAGAAATATTTGAAATTTATGCATATCAATCAAAGACTAATTTTGAGATAAAATATCTAATGCAGTACAGCCTTTATAATGTATGGATATATTTAAGGATACATCATGAGACCAGATGAAGAATATGTTCTTGCGACCCTAGCATCTAAATTCGGTGGTAAATATATTGATGGTGAAGATCCGCCAGACGGTTATTTACTCTTAAATAACCGGAGAATTGCAGTAGAAGTTACCAAACTGGTTGAACATATCAATGAAAATGGAAAGCGGCGATCAAGGTTGGCAGATGATGTACCAATCTCAAATGTTGTCGAGCAGTTAAATGAAGAAATAGGCAGTCTAATTCCTAAAAACCGATGGATTCATCTTGTTATTCCGAGCCCAATTAAGCGGATTAATGAATTTAAAAAAGAACTGACCCGAATCATTCTCAACATGATTGCGACCAAAACACATGAGGCGGTGATAGACATTTTAGGTTATGTAGTTTCAATCAATTTATATAAGTGTAAACATCCACCAAAGAAAAAAGTGATTCAGTCAATAGCCACTAAATTCGCCTCAACAAACATTCAAGAAAACACTCAGTTTCTGTTAGAAAACAGGATCGTCATTAAGAATCAAAAATGTAACGCTAATACCACAGTTAAGAGCGATGCAGATGAATATTGGCTGGCACTTTTCAATACCTATTGCATGGCCGATGTTGATTCTTATCGGGGAGCATATGACGCTTTAAAATTAGAGCATAATTTTAGTAAAATTTACCTCATTGATGGGTATCGACGAGTTTATAAATTGTACTGATGTCAAACTGCAATAAAAAATGGATCGAGAAATTCTAACTCTTCGCTCATTGGTATAATTGATAAGTATTCAGTGATGGTCTATTAGGGTCTGTTGACCTTTCGAGATTGTTTTTGCAGCGATTTGTTGGATATTTATACAAGGTAGAGACTTTGTCATGTGGTTGTTCAAGACAATATGCTCCTGCATTGTCTAATAAGCTACATCCATGTAGCGCCACATAAAAAGGCGATAACGCCGTAAAAATGACCAACAAACGCTGTCCGAAGGATTCGGCTAAAAGCGTCTTACTCATTGTTGAGTAGTATTTGCTTAGAGTGACTAGGCTACACACTACTCGCCGCGATTAAAGCGCTTTTATCTCGAACAAAATTTAACCGCGAAAGATCAACAGACCCTAGATATTTAATTAATTCAGTAACCGTTATATATGTTAGAATTTAACAATATTACTATTTAAAATTATTAGGCGTATTTCATGTCTGAACACTCAATTATCGACATTTGTGTTGAACCTATAGAACTTTATAAATTACTCAAAATATCCAATATTGTTGGCGGTGGCGAAGCTAAAACCATGATCAGTGAAGGTAATATTTTAGTAAATAATAAAGTTGAAGTTCAAAAGCGTAAAAAAATTCGTAAGGGCGACATTATCGGCTACAAGGGTGAAACTTTTGAGGTTGCTTATAATCCTAGCAAAAAATCAGCAGAGTTTATTAGTACCGTAGTATCAGCGACTAAAAACTCAAAACATAAAAATAGAGATAAAAATAAAAAAAACGCTACTTCAGCAGCCCCAGTTAAAAAACCATCAGTCGAACGCAAAGCGAAACAGTAAAAATTAAAACCGTCGACTAGGTTTTAATTTGCAAACCTCTCAATTAGGGTTAATAAACCGCTTTTTAGAGAGGTCTCTCTATGACAACGCTATTATCAATTATCCCATCGTAAAAAAGATTAACATGGAGGTCGTATACCCCAATATGCTACCACTTAAGTCATTAAGTAAACCACTTGGCGAGCAGCTTGGCCTTAATAAGAGCAAGAACGAAGCTAATATTGGTATGCCTATCATGTAAAACCAAAATTTCTTTACTAGTTACTCTCGTTCATATAACCCACCAGTACCAATTTATATGTAACTACTACTAGTTACTATTGCGAATGTAACTAGCAGGAGTTACAAGAGACGAAGCCATTCAGTAAATGGATTATGCGCATTTATCGGTATTCGGCGTAACTAACGGTTCAGGATTCGTAAGTCTGAAATAAAGGTAGTACGTAGTGACCATTCAGATAGTATATTTGATATTCCTTCATATGACGCTACGGGACTCGTTGTTGTAGTTTATGTTATTGTTAAATAACAGTATTATTTTTTTAATTATTTTCAGTACTGTTATTGGTACCGCTTTATTGTGTAGTCATAAATATATATTATTAAAAACTGGTAAGGCATCCAACTAACTATATAATTATATTGGTAGCTTCAAACCAACTTGATTTCATAGCCGTGATAGTTAGTCCAATCACATATTCCCTCAATAATATGGCTGATTATGAGCTATCAATAAAAAATTCAACCATTACCGCCCTCGTGAACTTAGCCGCTTTAAGGTCATCTCATTAGTAAATCAGTAGTACTGTTGTGGCGTTCGCTTTATTATTCAATGCAAATAAACTCTATATAATATCTACAACATGACTAAGTTGACAAAAAATCATCGGCTGGATAAAAGAAAAGACAACCTTAATGCGTTGATTACTTTTATTAAGCCCGTGCATAAATCTATCAGTGAACCCTTGAACCCCAATACTTTAGCCAGCGTAGCGGAAGTGTCAGCTAGTGACTCTTTTGTCTTAAACTATGATGAAACATCAAAAGAAAAAGGTGTAGCCGTCACACAATCTCTCATATATGAAAAGTTGTTAATGGCAGATGTTCGCTCAGTTGATTTGGATAATACTGGCTTTAAGCGTGATTCGGTTTATTTCAAAGAGTTCTCAGACGAACTTAAAGCGGCCGGTATGTTTAATCGTGCTAAAGCGATTGATTTAATGATCGCGAAAATGAAATTAGTAACAAATATAAAGGATGTATTTGTGTCTAAAATAGGTCAAAAAGCACGAAAGCTCAAAACACAAGAAGCAACTGATGAAGAACTTGAGTTACTTGATGAATATTTAATTGAATTAAAGGCGTGGGCGATAGGAACATATACGTTTGATTGTGAACAAAGAATAAAGGCAGGAAATAAAGTTCGAGTTAAAGCTAGAGGGCTCGATGCTGCAGATAAATGGTTATATCAAATGGCTATGGAGGACTTGAGTCTAAATGAAAATTCATTTTTAGATTTATCCGATGAAGAGCTAAGTGCGTTACCAGATGACGGCACATTACACGGGTCGCCTGAGCCACCTAATAACTTACTGGATTTCAAACTCTCAGTACGTTTTTTTTATGACCAAATCAAAAATAAAATAAAATAAATTTTATAAACGACGCAGCCACGGGTATTGCGTCGTTTCATACTTACATAATTCACCATGTTTCCAACTCAACTTTAAGAGAATCTAACATGGCTGATAACATCCAATTAAGAATACTTAGAAAACCAGAAGTCTTAGCATTAACAGGCTTCAAAAAATCCACCCTATATACCCGAATCCAAGAAGGCCTTATGCCTTCACCTATCTCTTTAGGTGGAGCTAGAGCTGTGGGGTGGATCGACTACGAAATCCAAGCTGTATTATCAGCATTTTGTGCCGGTAAATCCCCTGATGAAATCAAACAGCTCGTTACTGAGCTAGTCGCTAAACGTAGTGAATTGGTTTAAGGGGAATATCATGAAAGCAGTAACAATGAACCAACCATTTAAACCCACCCAGATCACAACAGGATCATACTTACCGACAATCCGATCCTATAAAGTCAATGAAAGCAATGAGTTTAGCTCTGATGGTATAGGGTACTTAATACAGACACATTGTCCGAATATTAAGCCTGAAAATGGAAAGTCTTTAATTGATCTAATCAAAGTAGTTTTTCCAATAAAAGATAAGCAGAAAATCATTGAAGTTAAACGCTGGTTATCAATATGGTTGCGAGAGATTGGCATAGTAATTTCTACTCAAAAGGCAACACTTCGACATCATAAAAATGGAGTGAAATTATTCCCTCTTGATGAAAGTAATGATTGTTGTGGCGCTTTAAAGTGGGATGAAAATAAAGGCACTTTTCAGCTAGAACTTACAGGGGCAGGTTGCCGTTACGTTAACGTATCAACACGAGGTTTTTTACCTGTATATGCTTTGCTCACACACTTTACAGGTAAAATTACTGAAGTCGATATTGCTGTAGATGACTACACAGGGAAGTTTAACTTACGTTATTTTCAAAAATCTTTTTATGCAGGAGATTATAATCCCAAAAGAGGGCAATCGCCTACGCGTAATCCAAAGGGTAAATACCCAGGTACTGAGTATGTAGGTAACAGTGGCTCTCATAAATCTATGTGTATTTATGAGAAGTGGCGTGCACTTGGCTTACCTAAATCACACCCTTTGCATGGTAAATGGACAAGGCATGAGCTTACCTTACGAAGGAAAAGTGTGCATCTAATTAAGTTTGACGTGTTAATTGATCCTGACCGTGACTTTGTTGGTGCCCACGAAAAAATCCACCGTAGGATAATAAAAAATGTGAAACCTCGTAGTGTGGTTCGTGAAAAGTCTGTTGAGTTAACTAACTCGTTTAGTAAGTCAGTAGCCTATTGTAAATACAGTTATGGGCGCGTCATAACTAAAGTTGCCCAATTAGTTGGCAATGATGAGCTGGCTATAAGAATAATGAGTAGAGAAGGAAGTCCTAAAAGGTTTTTATTGCCTAGTTATCTTGATGAAACACAGATAAAAGAAAACAGTTTTGACGGTAATGAAGCAAGTTTCAATGATGATTTTATTGCTTTGATTGAAGCACATAACCCATTATTTAAAAAGGGTAGAAGATGAGCCTTCAAATAATGGCCATAAGTAATAACTCCATTAAGCTTAATAAAAATAGCGTGACGGTCACGATATTACGTGACCCTAAAACTTCACTTTATTTTCACTACAGCAAAGTTAATCGAGATAAAGGAGTCTTCTATGTTCGCATCTATAAAAATGGTGAAGACAAGAAAGTACGTATTGGTAAATACCCTGAAATAAGTGCTCAACGCGCGCATCAAGCAATCCCAAACATTCACTTACAAGATGATTATTTTGCGCATAATGAGCTTACGACGATGGAGGAGTTATGTGAATGGTATATCAATCGCACTAAGAGCAACAAACAAATTAAGGTTAAGACCGCCAAGCAAACCGTGTCATTAATTACTAATCACATTAAGCCTTATTTAGCACACCTAGTGATTGATGAAATAAATGAAGGGCAGATAGACAAACACTGGTTTACCCCCATTCAAAGTAAGTTAGCGCTCTCAACCATAGCCTTAGCGCTAGTAACAATTAATGCTATGTTTACATGGGCAACCAAACTAAAGCTGTTAAGCAAGAATCCTGTAGATAAACTATCTATAGCTAATTTCACCCATCAACGACCCGAAACCAAAATTGGGAGATTAACTGATGTGAAGCTTAAACGCTGCTTAAAAATATTGAATGAGCTTCCTATCCAGAGTCAGCTATTGCACGTTTTGCTATTGCTACACGGAACCCGTATCGGTGAAACGACTAATGCTCGATGGGATGCTTTTGATTTTAAGACTTACCTTTGGCGAATACCGGCAAGTGATACTAAAACAAAAAAGCCACACGTTTTACCTTTGTCACCCATCGCAATCGAATGGCTCAAAGCATATAGGCGTTACCAATATAGGACTAATCGTTCAAAGTACTTATTTCCACAAAAGACTAATAAGCGTAAACCGCAAAGCACTAATGTAAGTTCCCGTCTAATGAGTAGTATTGGTAAAGGGGAGTGGACAGCACATGACATACGAAAATATGTGAGAAGTAGTTGGCTGGAAAACGGTGTTGATTATCTCATTGGTGAATTGTTGCTAAATCATAGCCTCAGCAAACTTGACCAAAGTTATATCCAAACAACTGCGATGAACTTGTGCCGTGAAGCTTTAGTGCAATGGGGAGATAGTTTAGTGGGACTTGGCTTACTCAAGCCATCATTTTCTACTGCACAGGTACAAAGTTAGCTTAAGAAAAGTGACCGGTATATTAACGGAATATCAAAAACGATTACTGAGCTGCAAGCTAGAGCCGCTATGTCCTAATGTACTATTGAATCATCCTCGAACTAAAAGTGTGTCTAAAAGAGCTACGCAAGGACGCTTTCTTAGTTATCTAACTCATAAATACAGTGATGTTTCACAGGGCTCCGCGCACCTATAGGAGGTTTTAAAATACTGCGAAATTCACTCTAGCCTTTATTTAGTCTAGGATTAGGTTCTGTGCGCACTTATAAAGTCTGCGCACTTTGCTAGTACTATTTTCACCTGTTTATTAATTTAATGGATGAGTTTATTTGAAACGATGTCCCTTCCTATAAAGCATTCACACATTACGGATGTTAGCGTCAATGATTACTTTATGACTTCTACTCGCTAGAAGCAGGGAATTTTGGTTATACTTTTAATACCATGATTACTTATAATTTTTTACTATCTATAGTCAAACTGATGTTCAGTATCAAATTGGTGTGCTGTATGGCTACACTGCATTCTGTGAGCACACTGATATCTATTACCATTTTGGTATTGGTCAAATTGGTGCATTGTATCAAACGGATGTTGTGTGTGAGAGCAAGCCATCCTGTGCTGGCAAGGTATTCTCTCTTGACTATCGGTAACTTGATCTAAGCAATTCTCGATATCTACAGAGCGATAGGGACCGGGTAAATGCGTCCAATCTCCCCGCCCTTGCCTTGTTATATCATTCTGTATTGCCCTTAAACTATTTAAAGACAAGCCCATATTATCTTTCATGGTTCTAATTGCCCAGCAATCTGCTTGTCTTTCGCTACTTAGACTTGGCCTTTGTACTGTATGCTGAAGTGCATGATGAGCGCATTCATGCACGTAGAAAAACTGCCTAGTTGCCTCACTCATTTGAGCTAATACATTAGGGTTATACCTAATTACAGCTTGCCCTCTTTCAATTCGCGCTATAGCAACATCATTTATTGAATAATCAAGTATTGATGCTACAGACTGCCCTCTAAAGTCAATACATCCATCAAAAGAAACTTGAGCACTACAATAGCCAGTCCAAACAAATATACCTATGAGTAAGAATAGTTTATTTGTAACTTTCATCATAAAAATTCCTTTTTAATGTTAAATAAACTTGAAGTATTTGTTCTTACTCTGTTTAAGGATTTTGCTAAACCCTTTCGAATTTTACTTTCGTTATTCTTTTTCCCAGAATAGATTCTGTGCCTTCAAGATCATCAGTACCTAGTATTGTTAAAGTAATACCACCTTGTAACTGTTCAATTCCGCGAGCACCAGTTTTCGTACCTTGCCAATTAATAATTAAGGTTTCAGATCCAGTAAAAAGTGCTTGACCGTTAAACCTCTGTATAATAATCCCATTTCTATCGATCAATTCACCAATCACGTATAGGTTATGATTTATAGGATTAGATCTTATTTGTATATTGCCGGTTACGTTATTGTTATCGAAATATTTAAGTTTCCAATCCCCAGTCAACTTAGTTTCGCTAAATGGAGTTGTTGGCTCAAGAACATTTTCGAGGGCTCTACCATAGCGTTCAAGTGCCTGCTCTCTCAATGGATTTCTTATGTCCATTAATTTAAAAGTTTTTTCAGACTGAGTTAATTTTTTTACAGCTTTATCTTTGTTGCCCAATCGGTATTCTGCGTACCCCCAGTTGAGATAAGTAGTACCTTTTATAAAAAGGCTGTACTCATCTTTTTGACCTTTCTGAACATCTATTGCTTGCTGCCAGTATTTTTGCCCTTGTTCATAATCCTCAAACCCTGTATTTGGCATCATCTTATAATTCGCTAAAGATTTTAGTGCTATCACTTGATCTGAGATATCATAGCTAGCACTTTCAAGTGCACGTTTGAAGTAGCTAAATGCGATTTCAAAATCAGAATCTTTCTGAAGTTCCCATCCTAAAAATAGCAAAGAATTTGTACTTGCATCAACACCTAAATCATCGATCATAACTTTAGCATCTTCAATTAAAACCTGACGTTGTGAATTGATAAGAATATCCAGTTGATCTCTTTCATTTGCATTGGTGTTTTGATTAAGTTTAATATTTTCTTTTTGTGCTTCAACTAAATTTGAAATCGCCGATCGAATGTTTGACTGCTTATCTTTTATACCTTGCTCATACATATTGTAAGAAGTTAAAGTTACGGTCACCAATACGGCTAATAGGCTTACAAGTATAGAAGGGTTTTTGAACCACGACCTTTTGTGCTCTTTTGATTCAATTTGCAGAATGTCTACTTGTTCATGTAACGTTCTATTGTTACGTTGAAGATCAACTAACTGAGCTTGTATTGTTTTTAGCTTACATACTTCATCTTCGCTTAGTTTTTCGACTTCCACTGTTTTATTTCCTTTATAAACAAATTGCTTAGGTAGGCTGTTCCAATTTCATACTAAAATTCAACTGTACTCTTCATATAGCATTATTGGATGTAGCTTCTAAGATAAAATATCCGCTAAATAGTGATACTTAAACAATAGTACAGGTTAAATAAAAAACAAGACCAGATTTATTTCAATCACTTTTACGCTGTATTTGAGTTTAATTAAAGGCTATTAATAATAAGTTTTTAGTGGAATCTATAATAAAAAGTGTCCTAAGAGTCATAGAACTAATAAGTTTATGTAGATTCGTTCTAAAAGCGCCTCCTTATTTACATCTAATTATTTATACAACTAATAACAAATTAAGTATAAAAATAATTATTTTTTTGTCTGGTACCTTCATATCCAAAAATGTACTAACCTATCCAGAGTTATAATTACTATATGACACTAAAGCAGTTGTTTACTCACGAAATATTACTGGCATATTCACTTAATAATTAAACTTCAAGTACTATAATGAAAACAATAATAAACTTAATAGTAACAACCTTGCTCAGTACCACTTCAGCCTGAACGGCGAATTAAGAAATATAATCATTTAGCAAAGCTAAAAAGCTCTTAGAAAAGCAAGTTTACAACAAACATCGCAAGACACTTTATTGCGGTGCGACATTTATCGCTAAGAGACAAGTATCATCACCACAAGGTTTCAGTACCAGCAGATAACTTTCGAAGTACCTTTAGCTAATGGCGTGAAGGTCATAAGCAGTGTATTAAGAGTAAAGGTAAAGCTTTTAAAGGCCGTAGGTGCGCTGAGAAAGTAAACGTAGAGTATCGCTATATGGCAAGCTGATATGTTTAACCTTTACCCAGTCATTGGCGCGGTTAACGCTCTAAGAAGTAATTATAACTTCGCTATGCAACCTTCTGAAAAAAATGATTTTGGCTGTTGTGCAATGAAGATAAACAACCTCAAATCAGAGCCACCTGAAATTGCTAGAGGCCAAATAGCTCGGACTTACCTATACATGGATGGGGCTTAAAAGCGTTATAACATGAGTAAATCACAGCGCCAGCTGATGAAAGGTTGGGAAAAGATGTACCCTATAACCACTTGGGCGTGTACCAGGGCGAAAAAGATATCTAGAGTACAAAAAAGTATCAAAAATATAGTTCAAAGTCGCTGCCAATCTGTTAATACTTGGTAATGGTGCCCCTTAGCTGTCAGTTGATGTTGAAAGTTTAACTACAATATGTTTTTTAGACTATTGAAGCTGGGTTTATGTGGGGTGATTAGCGTATTACATTTCATACAAGGTACCTTTGCATCGGCTTCTTTTACTTTTGGTGTAGAAAAAACATGCTTACATTGATAACACCTTAGCCATCTAGTATTTGATTTAACTTTAGGTGAAATACTTTCATTTCTAGTACTATTTTTTTTGTGTGTCCCTGCTTTTATTTTTGTATTTTCCTTAGAAGTTAGTATTTTTAATTCTCGCTTCAAAGCTGTTCGCACAGCACTTTCATTTGGATGAAATACCCATTTCTTTATTTTGACATTATGAACTAGTAAATTTTTTAGTAAATCTTTTGAGAAATCATTGCGGTGCAAATAATTTGTTAAATCAATTTCAATTACTGGCACACCATACTTTTTAATTTTTTGTTTTTTTTCATAATCAACTTTATGAGTAACATATATTTCGATAAAAATATCTTTGCCATTTCGTGAGGCAACAATATCAGGCTTGATATCAATATAAGATTTTTCAGCCTCTACCGTATCAAATGAGATGTTTGCTTTTTTTGCAACTATCTCCTCTTTTTTGTGTCTTATATTGGCTAAATCATAACTTGATTCTGACACTATTAATTCAGGTAAAATAATGCATTTTTCTTCACATAATATTTGTTTAGCCATACGGTGCAAAGAGGATTCAGGAGCATAGCTGCACTCACGAACTTCAGCAGAAGGTAAATGTGCAAAGTGATAACAATAGATCTCACCTTTTCTAGCTTGTAATGGAGCAAAGCAGGAAGGGCAAATGCAACCACATGCAATACCCGATGCAACGTGCTCAACATCAACCATAATTTGGTCTTTTAGGCCAAAAGGAATCTTATTAGACATAAATAGAGCCCCATTAGTAATTTAACTTTGTTTCTCTGCAAATTTTTGGCGATGAAATTCCATATATTCATTTTGCTTATTGGTGATTTTACTTGGTTTATCTAAATCAATACCCCATTGCGCAATAACAGATTGATCTAAATTTTTTGATACTATGATTTTCCCTTCTTCACTGAAAGTAATCAAATGTCTATCGAACAACTTGTCTACATGTGGTGCTAGCAATAAACCATTTTCACCATCCATACGTTCATTATCGTCAGAGTCTGCCCATGATTTAATATGGCTGCCAATCAATATACTGGGTACTTGGTCTTTAACTCCAGTAATGACACACCGTTCATTACATATTTCAGACACTTCAGATTTAAAGTAATCTTGCCCTACACGTGACTCTCCTGAAGTTTTCCTAGAAGTTGTGCTAGGTTTGCTTTTTCGACGCACCTTAGGACGTACACAAACTGATTTATTTTTACTCTTAGTGTAAACGTAAAATGTATTTCGTTCGCCGGGAGTACTTTCAAACCAGATAGTATCAGTCTGAATAATTAATTTTTGGAGTTTCAGCTTACCATTAGCCTTAGTCAATGTGAGTTTATGTCTACCATCAGGCCTCCTTTTGACAATCACGCTATAAACTTTATTATCAATATTCAACTTTATATTGGTTTCTTCATTGAGCTTTAATGGTGCCCCAATAAAAAAGCTAACTATATCTTGCGGAATACAAGTCCATTTCTGGTCGTTTAAAGTTTTATCTATTTTTTTAGTTGCTAAGGTAGGGCTCTTTAATTGCCAGGTCTCACCGTCGGATTGATAAGGAAAGGAATAACTTCTAACATCCTTCTCTATAAGTAATTGGCTACTATCGATTACTGACTGTTTATGCTCATCAATTAAGTTAATCAAAAAATCACCTGCATCATTAGGCATAAACGCAGCATATTGTTCGCAGCACTCAAGTTTAATGTTAAATACCTTTGGCTCGCACCTAGTAACAAATCTATCGTAAAACTCTTTGACAAACATACCAGTTGCTAAACTTTCATTTAACTCATAAACATCGACTTCTACTCTGAATCCATCATTTTTCCAAACATCAAATTTTCTACTTTCAGGCCTTAGAGATGAAAAACTGTCTTCTTTAACTACGGCAACATAAACAATGTGTTTATCCTTATTACAGAAAATAATATCTCCTTTACGCATACTAGGCACGTGTTTCCAGCCTGCGCTAGAGATCTTTTTGCCTTTATCATTAATATACGGGACTGGTGCCCATAAGAAACCGTCCTGAAGTACTTCTTTAAATGAGACCCCAACGTTCACCCAGTAATAATTCATTTTCTAACTCCATGTAAGAATTAAGTTCTTCATTAGATATAGAGTAATATCACTGAAGTGTTAAGTATATGAAAAAGTAACTTCTACGAAATATCTAACCTCTCAGCATTATTATTAGCTAAGTTGCTTAAAGCTTACGTTTTAAAATTACCTGGGGACAACTAAATATCAGTGTATATAGAAGTTCCCACTCTATGTGTGTTTTAGTCATAGTGTAGTGGTCAACTATATTTGTGGTGTGTCCCACTTTATACCTTATTTTTATTATTGAAGTGTCTAAAGTAAAGAATAAGTTATGACCATTATGAGAAATGATATGGCAAAATCAAACAGTTTGGGGCTCTTCCTTGATTAGCTCTTTTCCCAAAAACATTTGTAGCATCAGATATAGGTTTTTATGTACTAGACTGATTAAATTTCTGTTCTCAATGAATTTATGCGGCCGACACCCTTAGAGTATCTATAATTTAGGCTCGAAAGGGGTTTATGATATTTTTTAGAAGGTTTTAGCACTGAGAATAACCATCAGCCAGATAATATTCACGTGTTGTTACCATTGATATAAGCTTTAAAAGGGCTAAACATATCAATGTAGCTTTTATTCAGCTTAGGCTTGATTGTTTTGCGCACCTTAATATTCTGCGCACTTTGCTAGTACTTTTTTCAGTCTTTTTAAATTGTTTACTAGTTGCTTGTAGTACTTGGATAGATGCGTTTATTTAAAGCGAAATTTGATGGCATTAACAGGAGTAACTAAAATCCTCACTGATATTAATTGTGGGCTACCAATTAAACTCACCCTTATAATTCCATTTTATATTAATATTACTTTTTGTGTTATTGCTTAAATATTACTGATACTCCTCAGTAAAGTAACACAAAAAAAATTCATGGAATATTGTTATAAATCAATTGAATTAATACAAAATCAAATAATAAATGTTACCGTACTCTTTTTTATTAGAGGGGATTGTTGTTGATTATTGCACTTGTTAATGAAAAGCGAAATTTAGCTAAAGAAATTATAAAGCAAATGGCTGATGAATATTCTACAACGGCACTTCCTTGGAGATTAAACGATTGTATTTCTGGTAGTGAGACAGAGAAATCCAACCGATTAAAATTACTCAAGCAACTATGTAAGAATGAAAGAAATAAAGTTTATTTAGTTTATTCATTAGTATTTCAAGAAGAAGTTGACTTCATTCGTTCTATAGGTGGATTTATATGGCACCTGGATGGTTGTTTTTCTGACATAAAAATTAATACAAGAGATCAATTAGTAACGACTAGAGGGCATGACTACAAAGGTTATATTTCTGTACTAGAAGCTATGAGTGTATGTCGTTTAAAGAAAAACTCATTTAGACCAATGCCAGAACCCGGCGCCTTTTGGCTCAAAAAAGTTATTTATTAGTTTGACGAAATTTTGACTAACTACAAATGAATATTAAAATTGATTAATTAAGACCGAAAAGTTAAGGAACAAGGAATGATAAAGTTTATTTACCTTTATCTATTGTTGGGATTTTTTGTCTCAACGTTGATGCCAATTTGTAAGTGGGTCAAACAATCAGATTTCAAAGGGAACTCAGCACTAAAGAGCTTGGGTTGAGAATGTTTGCTTGGGCTCTACTCTGGCCAATTCTTATATTTCATACCCTGCCCAAGGTTGGATTAAATCTTTTATTTGAAAAGCATGAAAGTTTTGATATCACGAGAGCTATCAAAAGTCAGCATACCGAGTTATTAGCATTATGGGAGTCACCACCTAATTGCACTAATACCGTAGTGACTGAGGGTTACGATCAGTCATCATATGAGTCTTTAAAGTCTGAACTTAGATTTAATGCTCATGATGTTACTACCTACTTGCAAGATCTTTCATCAGTAAGTGAATTTGATGTACTTAATCAAGATGGGATTATTCTAAAATGGGTCAAGCAAAGAGATACCGATAATAATGCTGCTTGTACTGTCCCTGAAGAATTAAACCGTTTCAACAACATAGCTAATTCATTATTGTTTAAAGGACTAGGTAAGGTATTTTGCAAAGGTTGCCAGAAAGAATATACAACCAATCAACTTGAATGTATTTCTGACAGTTTATCTGCTGGCTGGAATTTTGATCGTGTAAAGTGTAGTAATGGCCACTTGCTTAGCGTAGCCAAAGGTATTCATATTCATTGTAGACCTAATTAATACCATTTTTCTTACAACAGCTAAGGTTACTTTGATATTTATTGCAACTATTAGGTGTCTTGAAAGGGGAAAAAATTAGATATAAAGTACCCAGCCTGAATTATGAGTACAGGTTTCATTTACGAACCATCGAATCATCTAAAATTAACCAATACTTTGATTTAAAATACTTTTTTATCCATATTGTCATTGACAATCTGTTACAACTATTGCAGTTTATCCGTTGGATAATATATCGAATCGTCAATTAGGATTTGATATATCTAAAGCAGCTCCAACAATGAAGTGGATAGAGTATGACTATTGAAAAAGATGGAAAGTTAACTGAAACGGAAGTTCGCAATATTTATATTCGTCCTGCTATCGTCAAAGCTGGTTGGGTGCCTATCACCCAAATGCGAGAAGAAGAGATAACTAAAGGGCAGGTTATCGTTAAAGGTAATGCCTCATCTCGTAATAAAGACAAAATACTCAAGCCCGATTTTACTCTCTACTACAAACCAGGTATTCCATTAGCAGCTGTCGAGGCTAAAAGTAATGAATATCCTGTTGAACATGGCATAGAGCAGGCGATTAACTACATTCGCTATTTAGATGTCCCCTTTGCTTTTAGTTCTAACGGTGATGGTTTTATCTTTCATGACAAAACAGTACTCCCTCATCAAACCCTTGAAACTAAAATTAGCTTAGAAGAGTTCCCATCACCCGATGAGTTATGGGCCAAATATATAAAATGGAAGAAGTGGACAAAAGAACAAGCCTTATTCTGCTCACAAGATTATCACAGTGATGATGAAAGTGGCCGTTCTCCACGTTATTATCAATCTATTGCTATTAATCGGACCATTGAAGCTATATCAAAAAAACAACCTAAAATATTGTTAGTAATGGCTACAGGTACAGGTAAAACCTTTACTGCTTTTCAAATTATCAGTCGTTACCGAAACTACCATATTGAACAAAAAGGTACTCAACCTCGTATTCTTTTTTTAGCAGACCGAAATATATTAGTCGATCAAACTATGGTGAATGACTTTAGGCCATTTAAAGGAGTCATGGCTAAACTGAATGCTAAATCTAAAACGGTGGAACGTAGCGATGGCACTGAAGAAGTGTTAACCAACGCTATTCATCAGGGAAAAATTGATAGGTCTTACGAAATATACCTTGGCCTATATCAGTCCATTACAGGTAAAGAAGAATATCAAAAAGTATTTCAATCACTGCCGGAAGACTTCTTTGATTTAATCGTAATTGACGAGTGTCATCGAGGTAGTTCCAAAGAAGAATCAGCTTGGCGTGAGATTCTGACTTATTTTGACTCTGCGACACAAGTGGGTTTAACCGCTACACCACTAGAAACTAAAGAAAACTCGAATACTCAATATTTTAATGAAGCTATTTACACTTATAGCTTAGCGCAAGGTATAGAAGATGGTTTCCTAGCGCCTTATAAAGTCATTAGTATCGGTTTTGATATTGATGACGCTTGGGAGCCAACGCCAGGTATGCGAGACGAGAAGGGCGAACTTGTTGAACAACGCATTTATAACGTAAAAGATTACGACAGAAAGTTAGTTATTGATGAGCGTACTAAAAATGTCGCTAAAATATTTTCAGACCATCTGAAGAAAACAAATAATCGTATGGCCAAAACAATCATATTTTGTGCTGATATCAACCATGCCATTCGAATGCGACAAGCGCTGATTAATGAAAACCAAGATTTAGTCCTTAAAAATGACAAGTACATTGAGCGTATCACTGGTGATAATAAAGTTGGTAAAGATCAGCTTGACTACTTTATTGACCCAGATGAAGAGTATCCGGTAATAGTAACCACCTCTGAATTAATGACCACGGGCGTAGATGCTAAAACCTGTAAGTTTATCGTTATAGATCAAGTGATGAATTCTATGACTAAGTTCAAACAAGTCATAGGGCGAGGTACTCGTATTCACGAAGACGGTGAACATAATAAAACATGGTTCACTATTTTTGATTTTAAAAATGTTTCTAAACTCATTTATGAAGATGACTTTAACGGACCATCAATCTGCATCTATAACCCCAAACCAGGTGAAACAACGGTTCCTCCAGATGAACGAGACCCAAATGACCCTTCAGGTGAATCAGGACAAAATGGTGAACCAGGACCTACAACCGCAGGACCTGGTGAATGTGGCGCCGGAGCTAACACCGGAGGAGAGGGTGGTAACTCCCGTGAAAAAGTATTCGTTAAAGGTGTCGTTGTAACCCAATCACACCATTCAGTCGCTAATGTGAGTATCACTGGTGAACTTGAAACAGAGTCGTACAAGCAAATTGTGGAAGAAGCAAAAGGTGCTTTTCAAAAGAAATTTGTATCTTTAAATGACTTTATCCGTAAATGGAATGATGCCGATAAAAAGCAAGCCATTATAGAAGAACTGGCTGACCAAGGTATTGTTTGGGAAACCTTATTTGAAGCTGTGAACAAAAAGTTAGACCCTTACGATTTAATTAGTTATCTCGCTTTTGCTCAACCTCCTTTAACAAGGGCAGAGCGTGCGAACAATGTTAAAAAACGTAATTGCTTTGGTAAATACTCTGAACCGGCTAAAAAAGTACTACAAGCGCTGCTTGATAAATATGCCGATAATGGCATAGAAGCTATAGAGAATAACGATATATTGAAAGTTCAGCCTATTTCAAATTTAGGTAATAAGCGTGAAATTTACCGTGAATTTTTTAATGGTAAAGACGATTACCAACAAGCGCTCAAAGATCTAGAAGATCAAATATATAACGACGAATTTAAACAACAAGCATAGCAATAAATCTTGCACTAAATATAACAACGAATTAATTCGGCAGCAGTGGCTTTAGGCCTTATAATGCTGCCTCTTCTTTTATCAGGTAAAACAAAATTTTATGTCTATCTCTTCAATCATTAAAAGTACACAAAATATCATGCGCAAAGATGCAGGTATTGATGGCGATGCACAACGTCTTGGCCAATTGTCGTGGTTATTATTTCTTAAAATATTTGATTCGCTTGAGGAAGACTTTGAAGATGATTTTGAACCTACAATAGAAGTAAAAGAATATGTAAGTCCTATTCCAAAAGAGTTTTTATGGCGTAATTGGGCAAAAGGTGAAAAGCCGATAACGGGAGACTTGTTACTAGAGTTCATTAATAATGAATTATTCCCGTCATTAAAAGCATTATCTGTTAATAAACAAGTTAATCCACGCGCTTATGTAGTGAAACAAGCATTTGAAGATGCTTATAACTACATGAAGAACGGTACCTTATTGCGCCAGCTTATCGATAAAGTAGATGGAATAAGCTTTGAAACAAAAGACGATCGTCATCTGTTTGGTGATATGTATGAACAAATATTAAAAGATTTACAAGCGGCAGGTAATGCGGGTGAATTTTATACCCCACGTGCAGTTACCCAATTTATGGTCGCGCAAGTTAATCCGCAACTGGGCGAAAAGCTTATTGACCCAGCATGTGGAACAGGCGGGTTTTTAACCTGTTCGATTAACCATCTAAAAGCACAGTGTGAAGATGGCCCTGATTTCGCTACTATGCAAAATCAAATAAATGGTGTTGAGAAAAAACAACTGCCGCATTTACTGTGTGTAACTAACTTAATGTTGCACGGTATCGAAGTACCTAGCAATATTCGCCATGGTAATACCTTGGCAAAGAACTTACGCGAGTGGAAATCAGACCAAAAGTTTGATGTCATCATCACCAATCCGCCTTTTGGTGGAACAGAAGAAGACGGCATTGAACATAACTTCCCCGCAGCTACGCGTACCAGAGAAACCGCCGATTTATTCTTACAGCTTATTATCCACGTACTTAAAAATAACGGTCGTGCGGCAATAGTATTGCCCGATGGCACATTGTTTGGCGAAGGTGTTACCAGTAAGATTAAAGCTAAACTTCTAGCCGAATGTAATTTACATACCATAGTACGTTTACCTAACGGGGTCTTTGCGCCTTATACCGGTATTAAAACCAACATTCTGTTTTTCTCTAAAAATAAAGACAATGAAACCAAGGGTACTAAAGATATTTGGTTTTACGAGCATCCATACCCAGCAGGGGTAACTAGTTATAACAAAACTAAACCGATGAAGTTTGTAGAATTCAAAGATGAACAAGAATGGTGGGGAGACGAGTCAGACGGTTTTGCAGCACGCGTTAACAACAAACAAGCCTGGAAAGTCAGTATTGATGAAGTTATTGCACGTAACTATAACCTTGATTGTAAAAACCCTCATCAAGAAGAGGCAATAGTTCATGATCCTAAAGAACTATTAGCAGACTACGATAGCCAACAAAAAGAAATTAAAAACTTACGAAATAAATTGAAAGGTATTCTTTCATCAGCACTTTCTGATAATGGTGAAGGTGAGGTTAAGTAATGACGGATACTAATAAACTAGTTACCGAGAATATTGAACTTTGGACTAGCGCGATTAAAAAGCGTAATTCTCAAGGTCGTGGTAGCAGTAAAAAAACTGAATTGGTTGGAATAAACAAGCTTCGTGAATTAATTTTAGAATTAGCAGTACGCGGTAAACTGGTACAGCAAGAGCCGACTGATGAACCTGCCCGTGAGTTACTCGAAAAAATAACGGTTAAAAAAAACGAATTAATTAATCAAGGTAAAATCAAAAAGCAAAAGAATTTATTTAAATTATCCGACGATGAAAAACCATTTGAACTAAAGTTAGGTTGGGAATTTACTCGACTTGAAAACTTGACGGAATTAATTACCAAAGGTTCATCACCTAAATGGCAAGGAGTTTCATACACAGACGATAAAAGTGATATTCTTTTTGTAACGAGTGAAAATGTAGGTGCTTTTGAATTATTATTAGATAAAAAGAAATTCGTTGAAAAGAAATTCAATGAAATAGAACCTAGATCTATTTTAAAGAAAAATGATTTGTTAATGAATATTGTTGGAGCTTCAATAGGAAGAACTGCGACTTATGATATTGATGATTTAGCAAACATTAACCAGGCCGTATGCTTAATTCGAACATTTCCTGAGTATTTCACGGTTGCCTATTCTCTAATATTCTTTAATAGTCCGGTGTGTATATCTTATATGTATGACAAACAAGTAGATAATGCTAGACCAAACTTAAGTATGTCGAATATTTCTAAATTTGTAATACCTGTCCCACCATTAGCGGAACAAAAGCGAATAGTAGCTAAAGTCGATGAACTAATGTTGTTGTGTGATGATTTAGAGCAACAAACAGAAGAAAGCATCAGTGCACATCAAACCTTAGTTGAAGTGTTGCTCGCTACGTTAATAAACCCAACACCGACCATTAGTGATAAGGCAGATACTTTTCAACAAAACTGGCAGCGTATCGCCGAAAATTTTAACGTACTGTTCACTACAGAACACAGCATAGAGCAATTAAAACAAACCATCTTACAGCTAGCGGTCATGGGCAAGCTCGTGCCACAAAACCCTAAAGATGAACCAGCATCAGTATTACTTGAAAAAATAGCTGGCGAGAAAGAACAACTCATTGCTGACAAAAAAATCAAAAAGCAAAAGGCATTACCTGAAATTACCGATAAAGAAAAGCCGTTTGAATTACCAAGTGGCTGGGAGTTATGTCGTTTAGTTGATTTACTCCCTCAGTTTCAAAATGGTGCGTCTAGTCGCGGTGATAGTGATGGAGAAGATATAGTAGTATTAAGATTAGCTGACATTAAAAATTGGGAAATGTCCTTTGCGGATACCCGAAGTATAGCTATCAATGAGAAATCCGTTGAGCGATATACCCTAGAGAAAGGGGATGTCCTGATAATTCGAGTAAATGGTAGTGCTGATATTGTTGGAAGGTTTATTACTTGTCATCAAAACCACGATGCTATTTATTGCGATCATTTTATACGTATGAGATTTCCAATTGAGTGTTTCTCATCTTCATATCTATCTTTGCTCGGTTCCTCTTCAATGATTAGAGATAAAATAAGCGAGCTTTTTATTAGTACAGCGGGTCAAAAAACGGTGAATCAAAAACATATTGGTTCTTTGATGGTTACATTGCCACCTTTAGCTGAACAGCACCGTATTGTGACTAAAGTTGATGAGTTAATGTCATTGTGTGAACAACTAAAAAATCGGCTGAAGGATGCACAATCTACTCAACTTCAACTAGCTGATACTATCGTTGCACAAGCTGTTAATTAAGCTATGACGGATTATAGAGAATAATAATAATGAGACTTAAATCGATATTCATTAGTGAATATAAAAACTTAAAAAACTTTTCACTAACGTTTGAAAACGATAACTTTTTAGAAGTGTTCGTTGGTAAAAATGGTTCTGGGAAGTCTAATCTTTTTGAAGTACTTATTCTTATATTTAGACATTTATATGAGTTTAGTAAAGACGAAGTAGAATTATATTTTGACTATAAAATAGTTTATGAAATTGATGGGAAAGAAATAACTTTTGAATGGGATGCTGTAGCCAGTCAATTAAAAATCAATGATAAAGATCGTAAAACGATAGGGCAAACACCATTACCTCAAAACATTATTGTTTATTACAGCGGTCAAAATCCCACAGTAACTGATTTCATCAATCAATATGATGCAATCTTCAGTGATAAAATAAAAGGTGCGAGTATTACTGATATGCGTCGTTTTATTCGCATTGGTTCAGAATATAAAGAATTATTATTAACTTTGTTATTAATACAAAGTGATGAAAAAGAATCCAAAGGAATATTATGTCAACAGTTAGGGATTAGCGCATTAGGGCCAGAACTAAGATTAAAGTTAAGACGACCTAACTATGCTATGAATAATGAAAAGTTTGATATTTCTGCCGCAGACTCAAAAAGCGACCGTTATTGGAAAGCAGCGGGGATTACCAAGATTTTTTTAGACGCGTTAGATAAGTGTATATCTAACGCTAGTGGCGAATCATTTAGATCAGAAGGTTATCTGGCTAATACAGATGAATATATTCTTTATTATGATATAGCATCAATAAATAAAGCATTCTCTAAATATAGCTTACTGAGTTTATTTCAAATGTTCGATAACTTAAAGTTATTGGGAATGTTAAGTGAAATATCGGTTGAGATGGTTATTAATAATAGGCAAGCAAACATTACCGAGTTTAGTGATGGTCAGTTCCAATCTGTTTATATTTATGCAACTACGGAAATATTTAAGCAAAATAATTGTATTACCTTGTTAGATGAACCCGACTCTTATTTGCACCCAGACTGGCAGTTTGATTTCATTAAACAGATAGGTGTTATAAGTGATGATGCAGCAAAAACAAATCATGTATTGATGAGTAGTCACAGCCCAGCAACTTTAATGTCAATGCCTATGAGTAATATCAATCATCTTCACATAAATACTGACAACGTTTCAGAAATATCATCAGTAAATAAGTTGGATATAGTTAAGTCGCTAACAGGGAATAGAGTTTCTTTAAATGATACTGAAAGTATCATGAATATCTCGACTTTTGTTCGAAACACAACTCAACCAGTACTCTTCACTGAAGGTATTTCAGACGAATATATCCTAGATGTTGCATGGAAAAAATTATATCCAGGGGAAATAAGACCATTTTGTATTCATAATGCTTTCGATCGAGGCTTTTTGAGGAGCCTATTTCAAAGGGATGAATTAAGGCAAAACTTCCCAGAAAGAATATTATTCGCATTATTTGACTTTGATGATGCTTATGACGACTGGAAAGCTCTTTCAAAAGGTGGTGTTCCGGAAGTTAACAACCCTTTTGAGGGGTTAACGACCAAAATGAAGCATCAATATCATTACGCCATGTTGTTACCCGTACCCAATGTTTCTGCTGTGAAAAAGCAAGTTTTACGGCCTGATGATCAACCTTGGGGGAAAGGTCACGCGTCTCACTTAGCTATCGAATTATTGTTTTTCAATGAAAGCTTAGTCGGCATATGGTTCGAGAAAAGAGCTAGTTCAGGTGGTGGTGAGATAATCACGTTTATAGGGGATAAAGTGCAGTTTGCGAAAGAATTTGTACCTAATCAACCTGCAGGTGTGTTTGAAATATTTAGGCCGATGTTTCAATTGATTTTAAGTAAAACTAATGTAGCAATAGCCGAGCCAGCATAATAATAAATAAGCTAAAAAGGATTTTAAAATGACGGGCATTACTAAAAGCGTGTTACATGATGCGACACCTTCTTGGAATGGATATAACTATCAGGGAAAAGTTGGTCTTTATGTTTGCTTGGTAAATATTTTAAATGAGACACGAAAAGGAGTCGATTCACCTACCTTCGGCACTTTCCTAGATGAACATCATATTGAGTATGAGTGGATTGAAGATTTTGCCATTAAAAAAAATGGTACCTACTTATCACTGCATCAAGTGAAACATAAAGCAGGAAATAATTTTAACGACCATGTGGAAGCTATTTCAACTATTATTCATCGAAAAAATAGTGTGTTAGCGGATACTGATATTTTTAAGTATTTTAATTTTAACGGCGTTAAAACAGGATACCCAGCTAGAATAAAGGCTATTATTAAAAATAGGATAATTAGTAATAAGCTCGTTGATATAAATGGGGTTCTAAACAGTAACTGGAAAGTTAACTTACAGTCTGTTGATCTTAAATATCGCAACAATATTAACAAGTGTTTATGTGATTTTGAGTTACTTTCACAAAAAGCCTTTAGCACTTCATCTACCTATTTCCACACTGCAGAGATGGTTAACCCTCCTGCAGGTAATATTTCCCAAATCAATGGAATACCTACTCACTTAGTTGGTGGTTTAGCTCAGCCCAAAAGCCTTTATTGTCAAAAAATATTTCTTAGCTTTGATAATCGACCTGAATATGACTTAGCATTATCAGATGATGAGCTCAATGAACAACTAGAGCGACAAATCAAGGCTCTTTTAGAGATATTCCACCCAGGTATTAGTGGATTTTCACCTGAAGTTATTGGCCTATATAAAACGGCATTATGTGCTTTGATTGATCAAAACTTAGTAATAAGGCATCAGCACGTTAGGGATAAGCTAGATAAAGATATTCCTTACTTGCAACGTACTAAACCAAGTATTTATTTTAAGGAAATTGTACGAGAATTAAAAAATACTTATCGAGTTCAAAATGATGCTTATTGGAATTTAGTTTGCCGAGAAAACTTTGAAAAAGCTTATAAAGAGCAAATTGAAGATATTTACTTTTTATTGGTAAATTCAGTGATTGATAGTAAGACCTACCATAACTACACAACAAGACTGGAATCAGTTCGGCTTAATGTAATTCAACAATACTTCCCAAATGATTGTGTTAGCTTTTTAAGAAGAATTTATCCTCATGTTTCGCCGGGTACTTTGGAACATCAATATTATTCAGAAATATCAGAGCCAAAGAAAATTAAAAGCGTTTTTTTTAACTTTATTAAAAAGATAGAGAAGCCTTCCGGAAAGTTAACGTTGGAATGCAAAGACAAATTTTTTGAGTATCAACCCAGTTGTATTAATTTTAATGAAACGGATCCCGAGAGTGAATTTATTGAAATAGAAAGAGTAAAAAAAGGCTTAGCTGATAATAAGGGAAGCGAATCTTATATTTTTACCAATGTAGATTATATAGTCGTTAATTTAACGGATAAAAAGAAAAGTAAGATTGTGTCAGCAGGAATAGAAAAAATAACTGAAGTAGAAAGTTATGAACAAATCAATTCAGGTATAAAAAACTCAGATAAAATCACTCAATCAAAGGACGTTAGTTTTATGGACAACCGTAGAGCTTTGGGAGAAATTAATGGATAAATTGTTAGATAATCTTATGGAGAGAATCTTTATTGAGTCAGATTTTCCTTTAATAAAGTTTCACTATGATAATGGTAAGTTTGATTTTTTTTCTGAGGGAAGTGAGCCAGAGATAAAAGATATAGAGGGTAGAGATGTAGAAGGAAGTAGCAACCCAAAATTGGGAGATGATGCAAAAAAAGTAGAAAAGTATTCTTTCTCTACTTCAGTTTATATTGCCCAAAATTTACAAAGTGATTATTTCATTTATCTACATATTCCTGAAAACCTACTTCGCTTTGTTTCTAATGACATTCAAATTAAATTATCCTCGCTAATCAAAGGTAATGATAATGATTTTGAAAAGGTAAGTGCTAAAGGAGTTAAAATATCATCTTCATTTGATAAGAATGCAACGTTGATTATCTTCACTACTCATGATGTTAGTGTTAAAAATAATGTAATGAAGAAGGCTATTTCAATTGAAGAAGACCCATACTTCTTCAAGAAACAAGTTTTATTAATATCTGAGAAAGACATTCCAATCATTGCAAGTAATTTTGATGAACATAAAAATAGTTATATTGCTTATATTCAAAATCTAATCTCTGATACTGAGCGGTTTAATGAATTTACCAGCCTAAATATGTTTGGGCTGACCGATAAGGGAACTGAATACTCCTTTGTAGCTAAGCTTTATGAAAAATTGCCTTTCCTAGCTTTATTAGTTGCTCCGTCTAATCAGGAGGTTTTGCAGCATGAAATTGATAGAAAATTAACTGAAGAGCAGTTTGTAGAATGTGAAAAACTATTAGAACTTGATGTTAATAATCTAGAAGGGTGGTTCTCTGAATTAGTTAAGGAAGAAGTTAATGATTAAGTTAGGAAGAATGCGAATAGAGAACTTTAAGTCTTTTATTGAACCAGTGGAGTTTAATTTTACAGGCAATGATTTGGTTCTTTTTGATGGGCCAAATGGTTTTGGAAAGACAACGATATTTGATGCTGTTGAGTTATGTTTTATTGGTGAAATATCTCGAGTAAAGCATACCGATTCTAAAACAAAAAAGGATCATATACTTAAGGGCGATAACGCTAAGCCAACGACGATTCAACTAGAGCTGCTAAATGGTAATGAAACCTGCTTAGTGATAGGTATTCATATACCAGCCAATATTTCAGGAGCAGATGGGAAAGTTTCTAACTATAAGAATGTAATTAAACGCTTTGAAGCTGAGGTGTGGCAGGAGAATTTACCCTTTCTTAAGCTAATTAAAAAAGTTTTGGATGAAGATGGGTTGAAAAGTCTATTAGGTAATGAAAAGCTAGATTCAACATTCACCTTATTTAATTACATCCAACAAGAAGAGACATGTCACTTCTTGAAACTTGATGAAATTAAACGTCACGAACAAATAAGTCACCTATTTGGCACAATAGAAGAAACAAGAAAGGCTGAGAGATTAGATTTACTTTCGACTAAACTAAAACAAAAAATTGATACGTATTCTCCTCTTATCGAAAAAGAAGAAACAGAGTTAGCTGAATTATCAAAACCATCTACTCAAGAAAATGATGAAAAACCCCATATTGGAAGCGGGAAGCTTTCTATTTTTGCTGATTTATCATCTAGCACGGTTGAGCAGCTTGAAGCCTATAAACATAATTTAGAAGGTGTTGATTGGGTTATAAAAAATCATTCTGATTTTGAAAGCTTAAAGTTTAACTACTCCCTAGAAAAGCTAATAACTCAACGTTCGGGTGAGATTTTAAACTTCATAAAAGTAGGCATTACCAATAACTATGAAAAAATTGAAAAACTAAATAAACAATATTTACGTTGGGTAAAAACAATAGACAAAGCTAATAAATATAAGACCTTAGTTAATGAATATGAATTAAAGCCGAATACATTAAGCAAAGATACTTTAAATAAATTTAGCAATGTTTTTGAAAAACAAGCCAGAAAATTTACAATAGATATTGATAACTTTGACTCTTTGATGCTTGGAAACAATTCATGCAACACGATGTTAGCCACAATTGAAGCAAGTCGAAAAAACTTGCTAACGCATTACGAAGGCCACCTTGAACTTGAGGAAAGTGAAGGTAATAAAAAGGTACCTTGCCCTTTATGTGGAGATTCAAAGAACACGTGGCAAGACTTGTTAGATGAGTATGATGCTCAAACTTTTCGTTTTGAAAATAAGTTAGGTGAAAGTGGTAAGCTATTAGCATCAGTCACTAAAAAGCTGTTAGATGAGCTTGTAGCTCCCTTAGTTGAAAAGATGAAAAGGTTTATAACTCAATATGAAAAATATTTAAGTTATGACTTTGAATCTTTAATAAAAACTAAATTCATAGACAGAGCTAGCTTTGAAAAAATGGAATTAGTAAAGGGTTGGATAATATCTAATATTGAAGGCTACTCTTCATTTCAGGACAAGGCATTACGTGATATTAATCCAAGTTACAATGATGTGGTGAAAGACTTCCTGTCCTGCATTATCGGTCATAAAAAGTCTGTCCTTGTAGATGAGCCAAAAAATTACATATCTTTTACTCACGATCTTAAATGTTTTGATTTGGAGTTTAGTCAAGATGGAACGCTAGCTATTGACTCAAATGATATTGTTAAGGACTTAACGTTATTATCTAGACTAACCGTTCAGAAAAACTCTTTATCATATAAAGATAAGGAAATTAAGTTAGCGAAATTGCAAGAAAAAGTACAAAAATTAACTTTTAAGCGAATTGAAATTAAGGCAACTAGTAAAGTCTATAGAGATGAAATTAAAGCTTATGAAAAAGATGTAGCAAAACATATTGCTATACCGCTCTTTATTTATAGTTCCAAAATATTACAGTCTAGGCCAGAAGGTAGTGGTATATTTCTTATTACCCCAGAAACGAGTAATGCCAAAGGCTTTATGCAGTTTAGTGCTACGCCTAATGATAGCCATGATGCATGGAATACAATGAGTTCAGGGCAGCTTGCCGGCGTTGTTATTTCATTTATGTTGGCGATGAATAAAGTTTACCCGTCAAAACTTTCGACCTTAATGATTGATGATCCTGTACAGACAATGGACGAAGTGAACATGGCTTCTTTCGTACAGATGATGCGGTATGAATTCCCTGAAATGCAGATTTTGTTATCAACTCATGAGAGTAAAGTCGCTAATTATTTTCATTATAAATACAGTCAAGCTGGACTCCAATCACAACCTATAAATATGAAGAATCGTCGATTAGAGCCTACTCATATCAGCCAATGATAAGTTTTTTGGATATTAAAGGAATATAAATGGATATCCCTATTGTTTTACATAACGAGGTTGTTTGTTATGAATAGAGGTCTTTATGGTGGAATACTTATGAAGCCAGGTTATAAAGAATCTGAAAAGGAATGGATAATAGAACTCTCTCGTTCAGATGTCTATTGGTATGACTTACTAGTAAATTCACATGAAAATTTTGACACAAAAAAAATAATTACAGACACCTTAAAAAGCCTTAAAAATTCTGTTGAATCAAGTTTAGAAAAAAGGTTTGTATATTTTATTTTTTCTCGAAAAAAAGTGAGATTTGATACGAGTAAAAATATTACATATTGCGATAAGACAGGAAGGTTTAATCTGTCTTTATTGGTGGGACGAGAAAAAGAAGAGATAGTAGTTGTAGGTGAATTTTACGATCATCAAACAAAAAAGGCTCTAAAACTTGAAGTGGAACTAACCGAAAAGTTTATTACTATTACTGACGATATGGGTGATAAATCATCATTTCCGATTCATACATTTTTACAAGAGTTTGGTATAGATATAGGCTTAAGCTCTACAGTTCATTATGTTGGTTATACAAAAAACCCGCATACGCGACCAACTAACGGATCTCATGCAGGATTAAGTGAGGTTCTTTATAATGTTTCAAATGAAGATAACGATATCCTTATATCTTTCAACTTATTTAAAGTTACAGTTTTCGCGGATAATAAAAAGAATGGAATGAAGTTACATATTCCAAACTCAATGACAAACGAGATAGACGCAGATCTAGAAGGTTTTATTATTGAAAAATGCTTTATTCTGTATTTTGACTCGAATAATCAAATAAAAAACAAAGTGAAAGAACGCAAAGAATTAAAAAATAATCTGGTTCAATTGAGTTCTGAAAATAATATTAACTTGATTACTCTTTACTATGAACTTGAGGTACCTAGTGAATACTGGAAGTTAGGCTCCTCTACAATAGCACCCAATTCAAAACATTATTTTGAAGTTAAGTTAGAGTTTGGCATGCCTAAGATAAGTGTTCCACCCCCACAATATTGAAACCAGGCTTAATTCATTATTAACAAAACAACAAAACAACAAAACACAAAGATATAGGTGGTTTCATGTCAGAAGTACCGAGTAATATAACTAAAGAGCATCTATTAAAAGCTATTGAAAGAATAGATAACGAAGGAATAGTAAAAGGATCTCAATCTTCTACTTATGATTTGCTATTCAAAGGAAAGAGATATCCTCCAAAGTTAGTTGTTTCATTTGCCAATGTATATGCAAATGGTGAGGAATTAATTAGGGGGGAATTCGATAGTGGTGAAAATACACCTTCCTTTAATTTATTAAAGCGAGAGGCCTTCGAAATAGTACATAAAGAGACATCAAAAACAGATGTTTATTCTTGGTCAATAGAAAAAATTGCTAAACAATTCATTGAAGATGCTAAGTCCGGTAATCAAAAAACTAAGCACTACCCTAAGAGTTATAAAGGACTGAAAGTAAAAGTTAGTTTTGGTCAGGGAGGTTTAGCAAAAGTCCCTTGGGTTGCCTTTTTAAAAGGCGGTGAGGAGGTTCAGAAGGGAATATATCCAGTACTACACATATATAAGAATTTTAATTGTTTAGTCTTATCTTACGGCATAAGCCGAAATAACCCACCACTGAGTTCGTGGAACATTTCAGAAGAACAAACTATTAGTGATTACTTACAAGAAAAGTATGGGGCGCCTGATAATACCTACAGTGAAAGTTTCATTTGTGGGGCTTATGAAATAGACAAGGAACTGGATAAAGCGAAACTTGAAAGTGATATGGAACGAATTATTAAAGACTATGATAATGCGAACTTTATTTCTTCAATTCCTACTATTTCAGAGCCTGATTCCCCATATATTACAGAGAAAGAAGAAGGAATTATGTCTCCATTAAATCAAATCCTTTATGGTCCTCCAGGAACAGGTAAAACATATCATACTACTGAAGCTGCGGTTAGAGCAGCATCCCCTGATTTTGAGTGGGGCAATGATAGGAACGTTTTAAAAGATGAATACGAGAGATTAGTACTTGAAAAACGTATTCGCTTTGTAACTTTTCATCAAAGTTATGGTTATGAAGAATTTGTAGAAGGCTTAAAAGCAAGGGAAACCGACTCCGGAGGAGTAACTTATGCGACCGAAAATGGTGTATTTAAAAGTATATGTGAAGATGCTACTCCTTTAAATTTAGGTGCTGAAAGTGTCGTTAATCTAGATGGGAGAGTTTGGAAACTCTCTCTTGAAGGAACTCAAAGTAACTCCGCTAAAACGTATTGTTTAGAAAATAGCATAGCTGCTATTGGATGGGGTGATACTGGTGATTTATCTCATGAAACACGAAATGATTATTACTTATCCCAAGGAAGTAATAATCAAAATACACTTACCTATTTTTCTAAAGAAGTAAATGTAGGGGATATAGTCCTTTGTATCGACAGCAATACCTCTGTTGAGGCGGTAGGTGTAGTCACAGGACAATACAAATTTGAAGAAGCGGGCCTTCCATCTCGAAATGATTATCAACACCAAATTCCTATACATTGGTTGAGTAAAGGTTTTTCTGTCGATTTTAAAGAGCTTAATGGTAACAAGCAATTTAACCTACCGACTTGTTACCCACTAACTCGGCTATCAGTCGTTGATGTTGTTCAACATTTAGCTAAATATGATGTAAATGTTTCATCTGTTGAAGATGAAGGGAATCAACGTAAAGATAATTATGTGCTGATTATTGATGAAATAAATCGAGGAAATATATCTAAAATATTTGGTGAACTTATCACACTTATTGAACCGTCAAAACGATCAGGTAATGGTAAATTAGAATCACTAAGTTTGACATTACCTCATTCGGGAAAACGTTTTTCAGTACCTGACAATCTTCATTTAATCGGCACTATGAATACGGCCGATAGATCATTAGCTATGATGGATACCGCATTACGTCGTCGCTTTGACTTTATTGAAATGATGCCAAAACCTGAGTTGTTTAAAGGCAAGTCGGTGCTTGGTATTGATCTTCAATTATTGTTAGAAACGATTAATAAACGTATTGAAGTGCTCTATGATCGAGAACATACACTTGGTCATGCCTTTTTTATGCCTGTTATTGAAAAGCTTGAACAAAAGGGGGGCGGTGAAGATAGGGCTTTTATTGAACTACAGAATGTATTTACAAATAAAGTTGTCCCCTTGTTAGAGGAGTATTTTTTTGAGGATTGGGAAAAGATTCGATTAGTTCTTGGTGATAATCAGAAGAAAACTGAAGGTTACCAGTTTGTCATCAAAGAAGAGCTTGATAACAAAACCTTGGAATCACTTTTTGGCAACAAGTATAAAGATGATAATTACCTGCAAAGCACAGCACGTTATTGCTTGAATAAATCGGCCTTTAGCAGTGAAAAGGCGTACAAGTATATTATTACTGGTGAGCCTACCGATAAGTCCCCAGATGAGCCTGGAGAGTAGTTGAACATATGAATAGTAAAGTTATTACTGTTTTTGAATATGGCTTTTTAAGTAGTGTTGTATCAGGTAATCGATGTGCAAAGATATCTGTTGATGCTTTTAAGTATCTAGAATCTTTGTGTCTTAATCAATCTTCTGAAATGAAACACTTTCTTCGCTTGCGATCCTACAGCGGAGAGCGTGCTTTACAGTTGAAACACTATGTAGGTGTAATTCAAATACCTAATGGTGAGCAAATAGAAGTATTACCTAAAGTAGGGAAAGTATCTAATGAAGCAACAGCTGATGAACGAACAATAGCTGATTCGCGTAAGTCGCTACTTAATATGTTGAAAACTATGAATGGTTTTCGTCATATTGAGTCGGCAGATGCTCAAGTTAATCAACATAAAATGCCATTGTTTGAAGTGTTTATTCGTCAATTTTTACAGAGTGTTAATCAGTTAGTTAAACGAGGATTACGCTCAGATTATGTTAGACAACAAGATAACTTACTTTTTTTAAAAGGTAAGTTATTAACTTCAAAGCAGCTGAAATATAATTTAGTTAACAAACATAAGTTCTATGTTGAATATGACGAGTACCTACTCGATAGGCCTGCAAATCGATTAATCCATACGGCATTAAACAAAATAGCGAATTATTCGAAGAATAATGCTCACCAGCGTTTGTGCCGAGAGTTATCTTTTGCCTTTAATGATATTCCGGTGAGTCGTAACATAAAACAAGACTTTGCTCAGGTGAAGCTTAATAGAGGTATGAGTTATTATCAAACGCCGTTAGCTTGGGCTAAGTTGATATTAGAGGGCATGACCCCACTTGCTATGAAAGGCAATGCAAATGCCATATCTTTGCTATTTCCTATGCATGACATATTTGAGTCTTATGTTGGAAATGTTATTAGAAGTCAGTTACAAGATAACTATTCATTAGAAGAACAAGCTCGCTCTGAATATTTAGTTCAGCATGAAGATAATGAGTGGTTTAATCTAAAGCCGGACTTCTTAATAAATAAAGGTGACATAAATCTATTAGTACTTGATACAAAATGGAAGTTACTCAATGCAAGTTTAGATAATGGTAGTGACAAGTATGGTTTATCACAAAGCGACTTCTATCAAATGTTTGCTTATGGGCATAAGTATCTAAATGGTAAAGGCAACCTCGTTCTTATTTATCCAAAAACTGATAAATTTACTAAAGCAATTGAACACAGTTTTGATTTTTCAGGGGAGTTGAAGCTTTGGGTAGTACCGTTTGATGTTTTGCCAAATGCCGATGACTCAAATAGGTTTGATTTTAGTGATGACACTACTATTCGAAGTTTAATAAGAAAGATCTTTAAACCTAAGATTGATGACTGCAGTATTAATCTGTCATCAAAGGACTACTAGAGATATAAGCCGTACTCAAAGTTGTCACAGAGATGACCTACCAGAATTATTATAAATAGTTGTATAAAAGGAAAGTAAAAGCCATGAATGGTGAATCAACATATCAACCCAATTTTGTTATTGATGAAGAAGATAAAACTTCAACAGAACAAAAAGAATTTGAAGAGAGTTTAAAGTCTATACCACCGACTATCGCAGCAAAGGATGATGCATCGAATAAACTTATCAATCGAGAAGTTGAGTTTATTGAAGGACAAAGGAGCAAGCTAAGGTTATTTGATCCTAAAGGTGTTTATTTCTATAGACATATAACTATTAGCTATTTTCAGTCTGCCTTTCATATTATTAGTTTGCTGGTCTCATGTTACTTAATTTACCTTGTTTTCGTGGAAGGTAGTGCACTAAATAGAGAGTTTGTTAAAGGTATCGGTTGGGTTTCAAACGTAACTTTAATAGCAACAATGGCTGATATAGTTGTTTTAGTTATTCTATTTATTCAACTTCGAGGTCTGTTTAAGCACCAGGGACTAGCTGCTGTGAGACGATATAAGTTAGCAATGCTGTCTAATTCGATTAACAGTGTTGTGATCAATCACCTTAAACTGATAGTTTTATTTTTAATATTAATGATGCTGTATTCTTTTTCATTAGGCTCTTTAGTTCAAGCTGATTCTGCATTTGAAAAGTTATCAAATGGCGTGATATCTGATGTATTTGAGGTCTTACTACTTATTATCTCTATTTTTATTATTGTTAGAGCATTTAGGTTTTGTAATAGAGGGTTAGCAGAATGAAATTTTTAATTGCAGTGTTTTTTGTCGTATTTAGCCAAGTATCATTTGCTAAAAATACTTTGGTTGATGATTGCTCCCATTTAAAAGAAGCAAGTGAAGCTCAATTTACTCTATTTAATAAAACTGAATTTATTCAGCTAGGTGAGTGCTTAGCTGTTCATACAATTAAAAGGGGACCTATTACTGATTTACCAATGCTGTGTGATGAAGTAAGAGAGGATGACTCTACTCCGTTAGGCAATTGGTCTTTAACCAAACTTGAAGCTATCTATATAGGTCAGTGTGTTGGTGTCATTAATTATATATATCAACGATATAATGAAGAGAGTGTTTCTTTAAATAATTATAGGTACGGTCGTAGTAAAAAGTACTACTGTGTGAAGGGAGAATCGGCGGTGAAGATATTAAGGGAAAGCAATCATAAAGAGAGTAACCGAACTGACATCCTTAACTTGTTGTGTACTCAAAGGTAATAATTGATATGAAAAAGGATACTGAGGCCTTATCTATAAATGAGCTGGCTCGTAGAGCTCTTAGTGAAAAATCAATTGTATTACCAAAAAGAATACATGATGCACTGCAAAACATTTTTACCAAAACGCGTAAAAATGAAAATAGTGACAATGTTAAGTTTAGAGGGCAATTAATTCAAAGTGCAGGGCATAACTTACCAGGTAAGCATGAAGTAATAAAAGGTAAAAGAAACTCTATCTACAACGCACTATGTTTGCTTTATTTAATAGGTACAGGTGAAACCAAGAAGCTATTTCAACATTATTACAGTACTCAGCATGTACCAGAAAAACGTGACTTTTCAATATTAGCTGCGCAAACCGAACAACAACATTTGGAGTTTTTCTGTTTAGGTGTCGTAAGGGAGAATATAGAGGAAATTACTCAACATTTACTATCAACTGAATTTGACCTTTTTACAAATAAACTCCCTTCGCCATTTAGTTGTAATAGCGATAATAGATATGATTTAACTCCAATGTTAAAGCTATATCAACAAAATATACCTTGGAAAGAATACATGGCTAATTATCAAAAGGCAGAGGACTATTTTTCTCAAAAAAAATTGATAGAAGCCAAGCAGGTATTATCTGAATTAGAAGAGGCAGCGATTATACGTTTACCTATTGTTGAGTATTTAAATGTAAAAATTAAGGTTGAAGAAGTAGAAACGAAAAAAGCCTGGAATTATCTTCAAAAAATATTAAATTAACGCTTGGTTGTGCCGGGAACAAAATCATTATAGCTCCAGTTACTCAACAGGAGCTATAATGAAAACACTTAATAAACTATTTAAACCTTATCCTATCATTGTAAAAAGCCGTTACTTTCAACGCGCGCTTTCCATTCAAAATAAACTTAACCACGGAGAAGATTATCACCGTATTGGCGGCAAACGATTAGTGTGCGCCAAAGGGATGATTCGCTTTAAGTTAGGGGCCTATCGTTTGATATTCAAACGCGTACCGCTTGGTTATATACCAGAGCTTCTCCTGCAGAGAAAAAATTTAGATCGTTTTTTGAAACGAAGGTAACGAAAAGTCGTTACTTAAATTTAAATTTTTACTTTAAAGAGAAACTTATGAAAAACAAAATAAAGCCACAAGATAATACGTCTAACCAAAAACAGCAGAAGCAAGGAGCATAATATGCAGTTAACTCAAGCTGAACAACATCGTGTTAACCCTGTAGCAGCTATAAATGACTATATCGATGAACAAGTTCACCCGTTAGTTAAGTTACTTAACTTTGATAAACTGAAGTGGAAGTTAAGTAAGTCAGCTGAGGCAAGTTGGAGTGATGAATTGTGCAATTATGCTGAGGCTGAATATAGAAAATTTTTAACCTTAAAAAAACTTAACCCTAAAATTTCTTTAGTGCCAAGCAAATTGGTTGATAAATTTTGGCATGAACATATTTTAGATACAGCATCTTATTATAATGATTGCCAACAAGTGTTTGGGTATTTTATTCATCATTACCCTTATTTTGGCTTGGCAGGGGAGAAAGATCAGGCCGATTTACAGAGTGCTTTTGATGAAACTTTAGTACTGTACGAAGCTCACTTCGGTACATTCCCTACTTCAATTTTATTTGGTAATGAAGCTAGTGAAGCTGCACGTTGTGAAGATCATGCTTGCCATGCCCCTTCAAGTTGCGCATGTCGTGTGCCAGGAGCATGTAAGTAATTAGGTAGTTATATAGTAGCGTATTGTTATATTTTGCAATACGCTACTTTAGAAGAAGAAAAGTAAAAATATGCGCAGCCACTAACTTCCCACAACTTTTAAATTTTTAATACCTGATGGCAAACTCATAATCCCCTTTGAAGAGTTTTCAATATGCTCTGACCACCAAACCATTAAACTACGTCTACGTTCAAGATATTCAGCACGGTTATAAGCTCTTCTAACTTCATTTTTATCAACATGTGATAGAGCTGTTTCAATAACGTCAGGATCAAAACCTTGTTCATTTAGTGTTGTACTGGCTAAAGCGCGTAAACCATGAGCCACTAACTTGTTTTTATAACCCATACGGCTTAATGCTTTGTTAGCTGATTCAACATTACAGTGCTTATTATGATTCATGTAAGAAGTGAATAGGTGTTCTCTCTCACCACTAAGAGGTTTTAAACGGGCTAAGATGTCAATTGTTTGTGGGGTTAAAGGTACTTTATGCTCTAATCTCATTTTCATACGTTCGGCAGGTATAGTCCAAAGCTTATTTTCTAAATCAATTTCTGACCATTTTGCTTTTGCACTTTCACTAGGGCGGGTCATGGTATGCAACTGCCATTCAATTAAACATCGCGTAACTAACTTGATACTGGCGTAACTTAAATCATTCATTAGCTTGCCAAGTTCACATGGCTTAATGGTTGCCATATTAGTTGCTTTAGGCGTTTGAAAGGCACTACGAATACCTGATAAAGGATTATGATGTAATATCCCTGTATTGACCGCATGAGTCATAATATTGTTTAAGTGACCTATTATTTTTCCTGTAGTTTCTAAATTACCTTTAGCTGCTAATGGCTTCAATGCTTCAATAGCTTCAGGCGCTAAGATTTTATCAATAGGGCGGTGGCCTAGCTTAGGAAATACATGATTTTCAAACTTTCGCCATAAGCTTGTTGCGGTATTTTCTGCAATGGTAGTTTTCTTAATCTCAAACCAATCGGTAGCCACACTTTTTAAGGTATGACTGGCAGCAAGGGTTTGTTCACGATGTTTATCGTCTCGTTGTTCTTTGGGATCTATATTTTGCGCTAGGAGTTCTTTAGCTTCAGTGCGTTTTTTTCTTGCTTGAGCTAAGGATACTTCGGGGTAGGTACCAAAACTGATACTTATTCTTTTTTTTGTATAGGGTTGTACATAATCTAATACCCAAGACATAGAGCCATTGGGTCTAATTCTTAGATGTAATCCATCACCATCACGTAATTTATGAACTTTCCCATTAGCATGAGATTCTTTAACTTTGGAATTAGATAGAGCTTGTTTAACAGCAGTGCTTGAAAGAGGAGTGACTTTAGCCATAAAGCGGTACCAGACTATGTAATTGAAACCAGTACCGCTTACGATACCGCTTTTTTTACTGGATGTCATTAGGCTGTATTGGACGTTACAGGCAATAAAAAACCCGCAATCCCATGTTTAATATGGTCTTGCGGGTCTTTATTGGTTCTTAATGAACCTGTATTTGGTGCTCGCTACGGGACTCGAACCTGTGACACCTTGCATGTCATGCAAGTA
>OJBB01000032.1_pt1 | contig 83069 bp, 88 predicted proteins | sample 1590401 | NCBI WGS metagenome assembly OJBB01 (sample SAMN05416789, study PRJEB24817) | seawater metagenome | isolation source: Sea water | place: Canada:Atlantic | collected 2013-07 | reverse complement strand
ACAAAACCGGTCCGGTCATCTGGAAACAGAAGATCGCTGAAAAGAGCGCGTAGTAGGTACTACGCCGCTCGCCCAAAAAAACCGTGCCTTCTGCGCGGTTTTTTTGTGGGCGAACGGCTGCAACACGCCTCACGCAACAAGCAAAACCCAAGCCGCCAAAACAAATCTGTGTTTTCCTGTAGGAGTCCCTCTCGAGGGACGAACCAGCACAAGATAAACTGACAAACTTGGCAATCAACCCTCTAACCTTAACTTTCTCACCAACCTGATTATCCCGCTCTAAATCCCCTTTTCACCCGCGCACAAATTGAATATGTAGGATATGGCTTACATAAATTTGCTTACTGTTCGGGTAGAGTCGATTTTTTGTTCTGCATGATCTAGATAGATAAGAAGCACCGCGAATCACAACACCTATTCATGATTAATTTGAAAATTTATGAAGCGATAACGAGGGGAAAATGAGAATTCATGGAATATCGATTCTAGTAGTAGCCACTAGTCTCTCGGGCGGAGTGTTTGCCGAGTATCAAGGAAAAGGGGGGATGACAAAATTTGATGTAGCCTCTGAGGCCTACGTTTATCACTATGAAAATGGTTTTACCGATGAGGATGCCATGAGCTGGGACCCCAATCTTCAGTTCGCTTGGTCAAGAGCTGGCGCAGCCAAGACCTGTGATGTCGAATTTAACAAAGAGAAAGTCATTGATGGATTAATCGAGGAATACGGTGATCCTTCATTGAAAGAGGATTTTATGGAGCGATTCAAACACGATATGAATGGCATCGAGTTCCATCACCTCCAAAGCAAAAAAATTGAAGGTTTCTGTACCGCGGAACGCATTAAAGAAGTGAAATCCCTGATTCCAGACTTTGAGGTAGGGGAATTTCCCAAGCCGTTCTAAAGACAGGATACGAAAGTCAGATCTTGCCTCGTGCGTTTGAAGAGAATTGAGGTCTGACCCTCAATGTTCCTATACCGTTCGCCCCAAAAAACCGTGCTTTCTACGCGGTTTTTTTTGTAGGCGAGCGACTGCAACGCGCCTCACGCAACACGGAAAACCTAAACCGTAGGAGCGTCGCTCGCGGCGCGATTCCAAACCGTGTAGGAGTCCCACTCGAGGGACGAATCCCTCCCCAGATAACACGACAAACCTGGCAATCAATCTCGAAGGTTTAACTTTCTCCCCAACCGGACCTTCCCGCCCTAAATCCCCTTTTCACCCGCACACAAGTTGAATATGTAGGATATGGCTTACAGATTTTTGTAAGTTGCTGAGATAAAGTGAATTTTCAGAAAAGCAGATGCAAGAAAAATCCGAGTAAAAATTCCTGTTCAACACGCAAGTGCAAGAAAAGTCCGTTGAGAGTGATTTCTGCCTGCGGGGTAAATCACTGATTGGGTGATGGTTTTATGTGGCTCTTGAGCAGGGCCGGATCGGGGATATACAGCAAAGTGATATATCGCATCTGCAATTGAATAAACTATTAAGGAGAAGTATGCGTAAAGTCTTGGCAAGCATTCCAGTCTTGGTGTTTCTTACACTTTTGATTTGGGTGGCTGGGGTGTGGGGAGCAATCGAATTAAATAATGATGAAATTGTCTCCTATGCCAAAGTGGCTGCGGGGGTGCCCATACTTTTCCTTTTTGCTAGGAAGTCAATCCGCCTTGGTTGGCGAGAAGACTTTGAGCCGACCTATACGCTAGATGATGCGAATGTGCATTGGACACCAGATAATCCAAGTGCCTTTGATAAAGCATTTAAGTTTATTGATCAGCTCAATGATAATAAGGCAAAGAGAGTAGGAGTTATTCTTAGTGTAATTGGAGCAATATATTACTTTTCTGCTCCGTTGCTGGTTGCGCCTTTGTAAATCCTTAAAAAGCGGCGGCAGGCGGATCAAGTTTCCGCTCCTGCGTCGCTCCAATTTGCCCGTTGCGCTGGGTGTTAACACTCTCCCACAGGAATAGCCTAAATAGAGTAGGGATAGAGAATGAAGCTGGATAATGTAAGAATAAAAAATTTCCGCTGTTACAAGGATGAAATATCGATACCTTTCTCCGATTTGACGGCGCTCGTTGCTAAAAATGACATCGGGAAATCTTCAGTGCTTGAGGCTCTGGATGCTTTTTTTAATTCCGAAAAGCTAGAGTCTGGTGACCGCTCTACGGGGTTGAGGAACTCTGACGATGTAGAAATAACCTGTATCTTCAAAGAGATCCCAGAGCAGCTAATTATAGATACAGATAATCTTATATCGCCGGCAAGTGAATACCTATTAAACCCTGATGGAAAGCTTGAAATAAAAAAAGTATTCTCTGGTGCCTCCCCAAAGTGCGAACAAATCTTCATACGAGCAGTTCATCCAACAGCTGAATATTTCGGTGATCTATTTTCTTTGACCATCGCTCAACTTAGGGCAAGAGCTAGAGAACTTGGTGTTGATTTAGAAGGTGTAAACGAAACTATTAAATCAGCTCTCCGGCACGCAATCTGGCTAAGCACAACTGATGAACAGTTAGCGAAGCAATTAATCGAATTAGAGGTGAAGTCCAAGATTTGGAAGCCGCTGCAAAATATCCTTCCTCTCTTTCAGCTCTTTAAATCTGATCGTCCAAGCTCCGACCAAGACGCTGAGGCGCAAGATCCCATTAAATTTGCAATCAAGGAAGCTCTAAAGCAAAAGGCGACTGAGCTAGACGTCATAGGTGAGCATGTAAAACGTCAAGTTGAAGACGTGACGAGATTAACCATTGAGAAAATTCGAGAAATGGATCCTGACTTAGCAAGCCAGCTGAATCCGAATTTCTCAAATTTCAACTGGGGAAAGGTTTTCTCAGTGTCACTTACCAATGAAGACCAAATACCATTGAACAAACGAGGTAGCGGGGTTAGACGGCTTTTCTTGATCAACTTTTTTCGAGCTAAGGCTGAACAGTTGGCAAGTGAGAGAGACGTTCAAGATGTCATTTTTGCAATTGAAGAGCCTGAGACATCACAGCACCCTAACAATCAGCTGCTGCTCTTAGATGCACTGAAGGAGTTGGCGCTTGAGGAAAATCATCAAGTAATTTTCACAACTCACAATCCTATTCTTGCCGGAAGAGTTGACCGTGAATTCATAAGATTTATTGAAAAAGACGAAGCCGGTTCCAGAATATTGGCTGAGAACGACGATGATACTCTGCTAAGGATTAAATCTAGCCTTGGTATGTTTGCAAACCACAACATTAAGGTCTTCGTTGGAGTAGAGGGGCCTAATGATATTGAATACCTTAGCGGAATATCATGGCGTTTATCACAGGAAGACCCAGGTATTGTCGATTTAAAAGACGCAGAACAACGAGGAGAGTTGGTATATATCCCTATGGGAGGCTCGACTCTGGAGTTGTGGACGAACAGGCTCGAGGGACTTCAGGTCCCGGAAGTCCACGTACTGGATAGGGATGTGCAGCCACCTGAACCAGCCAAGTATCAGGATGCAGCAGATAGGGTGAACGCACGCGGCGATAACTGTCGTTCGTTCGTAACTAATAGAAGAGAAATGGAGAATTACATTCATTTTGAAGCCATAAACGAAGAGTTTGCGATACAGCTAACCGAAAACTTCTGTTCGTTTGATGATGTTCCTGTGATGGTTGCAAAGGCGGTCCATGATGCTTCGGAGTCTACAGTAGATTGGGACGACTTGGACGAGAAGAAACAAGGGAAGAAAGAAAGTAAGGCCAAAAAGCGGTTGAATCGAGGTGCTGTTTCCAATATGACAGTGGCGCGCCTTCATAGTTCAGACCCAGACGGTGAAGTATTAACTTGGCTAGGGGAAATAAGCAGACATCTGCGCTGAATGTGTTAACAAGTGAATCAAGCTGACCGTTTTGCGCTGCCGCTCCAAACGGCAGCTTATTCAAGGCGTTGAGGTTCAAACGATTAGGGTTCTTCGATCTGACCGAGCGTACGTTAAGGTTTTCAGGGACCGGATGACTCTTGAAAGTCTTGAAGTTGGTGGGCGTCCGTACGAGGTATTGCCGGTCCAGCCATTTACTACCCGCCGTCTTTTGGTTGGGCTGTTCGATGTGGCAGAGCATTGCCTGCAGAAAGGTTTGAAGCGGCTTGGTAAGAATGAATGGCTGAAGCCTGGGCCGCAGCTCATAGTCCAGCCTATGGAAATGGAAGACGGAGGCCTTAGCCAGGTGGAAGAACGTGTGATCATGGAGATGGCGTACGGTGCCGGGGCCAAACGTGTATTACTGTGGGTGGGCGGGGGGCTTTCCAGGCATGAGGCCTTGAATAAGCTTGTGGCCTTATAACGAGCCAGTGAAGCAGTGGACGCCAGCGGCGCAGCTTGCTCATGCATAGGGAGTTGTGGTGTATATTTGTGAGGCTGATAGATTGATTCTGCGGCGGTTGTCCCTTGATGACGTTCCCGCGTTGGCCGAAATCCTTAGCGACCCTGATGTGATGAAATACTCGGTTCGAGGTGTTTGTGATGAGGCCGCCACACTCAAGTTTATCGAGTGGTGTTTGGCTTGTTACGACTCGCATGGCGTTGGTCCATGGGCTCTCATCGATAAGACATCTTCTGAACTGATCGGCTTCTGCGGTGTTGGGCCAGAATGGGTCGATGATGTCGAGGAAGTTAATCTTGGCTATCGGCTGGCCAGTCGCTATTGGAATAAAGGGTTGGCATCTGAAGCGGCCAGATCCGTCCTTGACTATGTTTTCGGTAAGGGCTTGTTCAATTCAGTGGTCGTTATCATAGAGCCTGAGCATGCGGCATCGCTTAAGGTTGCTGAGAAGGTAGGGTTTTCTCGCTTCGATGCTGTGGAGTTTCATGGTCGGCCTGTGAGGTTATACCGATTGACCTCAGAGCAATGGGGGAGCATCGCATAACAATGCGATGCATGAGACAACAGTATGATGGCGGGCGTTAGGCAATAATACGGGAAGGAATGATGGTATGACTTCAACCAAGTTTAGTTCAGTTGAAGATTATTTGAGTTCGCTGGACTCAACAAAGGGAGCTACTCTGGGTGAGATCATTGATTTTATCCTCAAGAAATTTCCTGATTTGGATTGTAAATTAGCTTGGAATGTCCCCCAGATTTGTAGCGGCAATGATTACGTATTTGGAGTGTCAGCCCTAAAAAACCATCTCGCTCTGGCTCCCTGGAGCACGGAAGTCATTGAGAGCTTCAAGAAAGAGCTCGAAAGTGAAGGCTACGTTGTTAAGAAGAATCTGTTTCAAGTTCCTAATGACTGGGATATGGACAAAAACCTATTAGAGGGTTTGGTGTTGGCCAGGCTTTCGGAATTGGGTTGATTGTGCCATGACCTTTGAGTAACAAGGGTGGGCTGCCGGACAACTTCCTTGCTGCGCATGCAATTAGAGGTTCGGGCTCAGATTCCCTCCCGAATTTCAAACTCTACCATCGCTATTTCTGCACTTCATAATCCGGTGCACCACTCTTCTCATGCTGGTGCCCATGTCAGGCATTAAAGGTCCCGAGGGTAAGGTCTTGCATCGTGCATATGAGGAAAATATGAAAGAGCTAACCCTCTATACGCATGAATTTCCATCGAGAACGTCGCTGTCACAACGTGGGGAAAATGAGTGAGATCTGTATTTCTATTGGTTGCTTTGTTGTCTGTATGTCTTCCTGTGTCAGCTAATTCCTTATGTGAGCCTGAGGATGAATTGGTTTTTTCATGTGAAATCGGAAGCAAAAATGTTTCAGTATGCATGACTGAAAAGGGCCGGATTGAGTATGTATACGGGGCTGGCGACACAGTCGAATTAGAATTGAACTCGCCACTCTTCAGTAGCGCGGCTTGCCCAGGTGGTGGAATAAGCCGATTGAGGTTCAAGAACGGAAACTACAGCTACATCGTTTACGATGTCATGTGCCATTCAGGCGGAATTGGCGAGAACCAGCGGAGCAAGTCAGATTTCGCCGGACTTGTCGTGCTGAACAAAAGCGACGTCGTTTTCAATAAAACGTGCACCTCCTTTCAGGATGAAGTGTTTGGCGTTAATTCGGGTATTCTTCCTGAAAGCGTTGAAAAAGAGGACTTTGATTATAATATCCCGTAATGCGGGAACGCTTCTTGAGAGTGACGTTAAGTCAGGTTTTCCCCTTGCCTCGTGCATCAAGTTCACTATAGAAAGAGCAATCAGGTTAACTCGTTAACGTCTTCCTGGACTCACTAATGACCGACACTTTCCAGCCTCTCTGGCTTAAATCACTCTTTCTGCTTGGGGTGAGCCTGCTATTCACCCACGAACTGGATGCCATGACCCACAGCGAATGGCGTGTGCTTCCGCTGACTAGCTGGATGGCGCCGGGGGTGGGTCGTCTGGTGTTTGTGGCGTTGCATGTGCCGATTTTTGCGCTGGTGTTGGGTTGGCTGACCAGCAGGTTGCCGGAGCGGGCGGTGCAGGGGCAGTTCTGGATCTCAGTGTTTTTGGTGGTTCATGCCGGTTTGCATGTGGCCTTTAGTGGGCTGCCGCACTATACCTTTGCGGGAATTCTCTCCAATACTCTGATTTTTGGTGCTGCGTTGTTTGGTGTCGCCTACCTTTGGGGGCGTTGCTGGATTCGTAGAGACTAGAGTAAACGCTTTATTGGCCCAGGTCGGTATATACCCGCAATTAGGAAGGGGGCTGGAGGTTGTGGCCAGGGTGAAACCGCCGCTCCTGCAAGTGTGCCTTTGGTACTCCCAATCTAGATAGAGTTGATGATGAGTGACATTACGTTTTCCCCGGACCAAAAAGCCCGGATGGTCAGCAAGATCAAGGCCTACTTTGATGAGGAGCTCCAGCAGGATATCGGCGGCTTCGAGGCGGAGTTTCTGATTGATTTCTTTGCCAAAGAGCTGGGGCCACATTTCTATAATCGGGGTTTGTTTGATGCCCAGCAGGTGCTCACCGAGAAGATGGACGAGGTGGGCTATGTGATGCAGGAACTGGAGAAGCCGGAAGTGTAAGGCGATCGTGGCAGGGCCTTCTTTGCCACGGTTAGATTTTGTTGTGGGCTAGGGGGCGGGCAGCAATCTCAGGAACTTTCCCTTTGTTGTGACCTCCCACCACAAAGGTTGGCGCTGAATTATTGGTTAGCCAGGCATTCATTTTCCCTTAGGTGCTCTTTGTCATGCCCCGAACCCTGTTGAAAACGTTTCCCCTTCTTGCTGCCATTTTGTTTCTTGGAGGTACTGCCATGGCTGATACAGCCCCGCAAGACGCGTCTGCTGGCGCGGAACCGCCCAGACCCAAGGTCATTATCTTTGATGTGAACGAAACGCTGCTGGACCTGGAGTCCATGCGCTCATCGGTTGGCGAGGCGCTGGGGGGCAGGGAGGAGCTGTTGCCGCTGTGGTTCTCGACCATGCTGCATAACTCCCTGGTCACCACGGTGACTGGGGAATATCACGACTTTGGCCAGATCGGTGTCGCCTCGTTGCTGATGGTGGCCGAGAACAATGATATTCCCTTGAGTGAGGAAAAGGCGAAAACGGCTATTGTGTCGTCCATTCTCAGCCTGACGCCTCACCCGGATGTGAAACCGGGGCTCACTTCACTGAATGAGCAGGGTTTCAAGATTGTCAGCCTGACGAACTCGTCCAACGACGGGGTGAAGACCCAGTTTGAAAATGCGGGCCTGACGAATTTCTTCGATGCCCGTTACAGCATCGAGGATATCAAGATCTACAAGCCGGACCTGCGTGCCTATGAGTGGGTGCTGGAGCAGCTTGGCGTACAGCCTGAAGAGGCCTTGATGGTGGCGGCCCACGGCTGGGACGTGGCTGGCGCAAAGGAAGCAGGTTTGCAGACGGCCTTTATTGCCCGGCCCGGCAAGGCCCTCTACCCGCTGGCGAAAAAGCCGGATTACGTGGTTGAGAATGTCTCCGAACTGGCGGAGATCATGAAAGCGAAGTAAGCGGTGCCGGTGAGCGATTGCCGGTTGCTGATTGATAGGGAGTATCGATTAAAGAACCCCGGTTGGGGCCTTTGTTTCAAAGGCTGTGGCCGGGGTTTTTTTATCGTTGGGGTTGTGGTCTGAGGAGCGTGGGGGCATTCGCGGTGGAACCGCCGCTCCCACAAACACCGTTCCGTCATAAGCTTGAATTAGTCCGGGAGCCCGGCCCCATCCTTGGGGCGCGGAGATCAATCGTCAGGCTTTCCTGGGGTCACAGTATGAAGGCCTGGGGCTACCCGGACGATCAATATACTGTTCATTTGGTCAGTAGTCAAATAAGGTCGGTTACGAGTCGCGAGTTACGAGTGGCGAAAGGCAAAACCTCAACCCCCAAACCTTAATCCCGTTGCTGGCAGGGCACCTTTGGGTTTTGATCTTCGCAACTCGCAACTCGCAACTCGCAACTCGCAACTCGCAACTCGCAACTCGCTTGCGCCACCTGCAGGATCGCTTTCAGGCAAGTTCCTGCGGTGGCGGTAGGTTCAGCCCGCCCTCAGTTTCGGTTTGACGGTGATCAGCAGTGCCGGCAGCAGGGTCAGGTTGCTGAGCAGGGCGACCAGCATGGCCAGGCCGGTGAGCAGGCCGAAGTAGACGGTGGGGTTGAAGCTGGACAGGGCCAGGATCGAGAAGCCGGCAATGATGGTGAGCGAGGTGTAGTACATCGCTTTACCGATGGAGCCATGGCAGCGCTTCATGGTGGCCACGTAGTCGTTGTCTTTGGGCAGCTCTTCGTGGAAGCGGTGGATGTAGTGAATGGTGTCATCCACGGCGATGCCGATGGTGATGGCGGTAATGGTGATGGTCATCAGGTCCAGCGGCAGGCCGATCCAGCCCATGAGACCCAGTACCAGTGACGCGGAGATCAGGCTGGGCACCATGCTGATCAGTGCCACCGGGATGCTGCGGAACAGGATCAGCAGCATGAACAGGATGGCGGCAAAGACATAACCCAGGGTCTTGATCTGGGAGTCGAACAGACTCTGCAGCATGTTGTTGTAGAGCACCATGGCGCCGGTGAGGTGCACCTGTTCTGGCTGCAGGCCGAAGTCGCTTTGCAGGTCGGTGCGGATCTTGGCGAGCAGTTCGTTACGGTTCAGGTTCTTGTCGGAATCGATCACCCGTACGCTGATGCGCACCTGGTTACCGTCGTCAGACAAGTAGGGCTTGACCAGCTGGCTGCGCAAGTCATCCGGAATAAAACTGGCCAGCAACATCAGCTGCACATAGCTGAGCGGGCGGCCGTTGAGCTTTTCCGCTACTTCGTAGGTGGTAGCGATGGATAGCACCTTGCCGGTTTCCGGCAGGGATTCCAGGTAGTCCTGAATGTCCACCAGCTGGCCCAGCCGGGCCGGGGTGAACCAGTAGGACCCCTTGAGCGGGTTGGGTTCGGCTTTTTTCGGGGTGGCAAAGGGGTCTGCACCGGCCTCGCTGGCAAAGGGATCACTGTCGGCAAAAGGATCGGCGCTGTCTGCGGCGGCAGTGTCGCTGTTGGCAAAGGGATCCGCGTTGCCAGTCTCGTCAGCGCTGTCCGAGGCAAACGGGTCGCCGGGGCTGTCGTCCATGCTGTCGCCATCCCAGCCGGTGGCGGGTTGGTTGAGGGCAGCTTTCTGCGCGGTTGTGGTCTTGGGCGCATCGATGACGATATCCAGCGGGGTGGTGCCGCCCAGTTTGCGGTCGATCTGCAGCATGCCCTGATAGATTTCCGTGTCTTTCTGGAAGTAATCAATAAAGCGATTTTCCACGGTCAGCCGGCTGACGCCCCACAGGGACGCGACGATCACGGCCAGCGCGACGATCAACAGAATGGGGCGACGGCGTTCGGTAAAGCCGGCAAAGGCCAGGGTCAGCTCCCGGCTGAGATCACGCCCTTGCCGGGGTTTGCCGGCGGATAGCGGGGCCAGCAGGGCGGGGAACACCAGAAAGCAGACGATTAGCGACACGCCCAGGCCCAGGGTCATCATCCAGCCAAAGTCGATCACCGGGCGAATGCCGCTGATGACCAGGGAGGAGAAGCCCACCATGGTGGTGAGAATCATGTAGATGCTGGGGCGCATCATGTGGGCGGCGGTTTCGCGGATAAGCCATTTCTGGCTGGAGTCCGGGTTCTCTTCATGCAGCTCGCGAAAACGCACGGTGAGGTGAATGGTGATGGACATGGTGATAATCAGCAGCAGGGAAATATAGTTGCTGCTGATAACGGACACCTTCCAGTCCATCCAGCCCAGCCAGCCAGTCACTGCCAGCACGGTGACGCCGCAGCAGGCCAGCGGCACGATCACCCAGCGGGGACGGCGGAAAATCAGGAACAGGGTGAGGATCAGGAAGACCAGCACGCCGACGCCGAACACTTTCAGGTCCGAGCGGATAAAGCGCACCAGGTCGGTGGTGATCATGGGGACGCCGCCCAGGAACAGGTTGGCGTCGTCCCGGTAGCTGTCCATGATCTCGCGCACCTGGTCGATTTCCCCGGCGGTGCGTTGCTGGATCTGGCTGCTGTAATCACTGAAGGCGCGAGTGGCGTCTTCCAGCGCCTGCTGGCCTTGTTCATCCAGTTCGCCGTTGCGTTCCTGATCGCGCAGGTCGTTGCGCTTGTAGAGCAGGTCGTAATATTTTTGGTCGCGCTCGAAGCTCACCAGCAGGGCGGTGGTATTGCCGTCGTCACTGACCAGCAAGTCTTCGTAAAGCGGGTTTTCGTCGGTAAATTCCTTTTCGGCCAGCGACAGGTCCACGCCGTCACTGGTGAGGGTGCGGTAGTCGTTGGCCAGGTCGCTGAATTCCACCTGGGGGCTGAACAGCAGCGGCACGTCCAGCATGCTGTACACCGAGCTGACCCGATCCACACCCTTGAGCGATTGCTGCAGGGATTGCAGGTGATCCAGGCTGTTCTGTTGAAACAGGGGTTTGTCTTTGGGGCTGTAGGTGATGATCAGGAAATCACTGCCGCCATATTGCTTGGAGACCTTGCGGTAGTACTCCAGCGCTTTGTCGTTTTCCAGCACCATGGAATCCGCTGACGCATCGATCTTGAAGTTGCGGGCCTGCGTGGCGGCGACACCACAAAGCAGCACCAGCAGCACCAGCCAGAAAACAGGGTGTGCCAGTACAGCCCGGCAATAGGCGTTAAACAATCGATGGGTCATGACGTATCCGGTTTGCGTTACAGGGGGTCTGCAATCTTGTTATGTCTACAGCGAACAGACGGTTTCAGAACATGGCTGCGTATTCTGCCGCGAATCGCGTATCGAAACGGTGAATCAGTTTGCCGGCGGGCCAGGTCAACAGTGTCAACAAGCCCTCAGTCCATTCTTCCTGGTGTACCCGGCAGCCGCCCTGGCCATCGTCGATAAAGGTGAAGCGATGGGTAATGCGGGCGAAGGGCAGTTGCAGGCCCCAGGTGATGCGTTCGTTTTCCTTGTACTCCAGCACCTTCACGACCACCGGCGCCGGCGGCAGGCGGGGCAGGTCCGCCACAAACAGCAGCAGGGCGCCGGGACGCCAGCCGCCATTGAGGAGCCGGGCGTGGCGGACTACCGAGCACCAGTTGGCCCAGTTGTTAGCGTCGGCAAACAGCTTGAAGGCCTGTTTGCGGGAGGCACGGGTGTCGGTGACTTCGTCGACCAGATAACGTTTTAGCATGCTGTATCCGTGTTTTTATTGGCAGAAGGCGCCTGCGGGAAGCGCAAACGCAGGCCATTGCGATTACGCAAAAGCCATGATTCCAAGGGGCCTAGATTACGCACAGTAAGGGGCAACCTCCAGTCGGTAAAACGGGCCAATTCGGCGGGCGTTGTTGACCTGTCAGAGGGCTTTGCCTAGTTTCGGGTGATTGCGAGGAGTCAGCATGACAACAACACTGTTACCGGCGTCCATATTGCCGGGGCTTCTTGAAGTCTCGTTACGTAACCAGCTGGATGTGCAGGCCCTGTTCGAGCAGGTGGGCATTGATGCGGATATTGTCGGCCGCAGCGATCGCTTCATCAGCCTTGAGCAACTTGATGCGTTGCTTTATGCGGCCTTTACAGAAAGCGATGATCCGCTTTTCGGGCTGCATGTGGGGGCGGATAATCACTATGGCAACCTGGATTTGCTGGGGAACCTGATGGCCACCGCCAATAGCCTGGAACAGGGCATTGGCATGCTGTTTCGCTATAAGGACCTGGTGGTGCCTTACCTGGATTTCTCGCTGGATCTTTACGGCAAGAGCGTGCAGCTGTCGGTGATCAGCAAAGACCCGACCTTGCGCTTTACGGCGACACGCACCCACAACGAAGTGGTGGTCGCTACCATGTTGTCCATTGGGCGATCCTTGCTGGGCGCAGATATGCCGTTGACCGGGGCCTGTTTTCTCCATGCTGAGCCCTGTGCCGAGCAATTGGAAAGCTATGGAGCATTTTTCCAGTGCCCCATGTCGTTTTCTGCCGGGCAGAATGCCATTCGCTTCAGCGCTGAGTTGCTTGGCGCCCCGTTACCCCGGGCCTACCCGAAGTACAACGAGCGCCTGCGTAAATCTGCTGATCAGGTGTTGGCCGGGTTATCCCGGGCGGGGGGGATAACCGGGCAAGTGGTCAAGCACCTGGAGCGCTTGCTCGGTGAGCATACGGTGACCATGGAGGCGGTGGCGGATGCCCTGGCCATGACGCCGCGCACCCTCCAGCGCCGCCTCCAGGAAGAAGGCGCGCGGTTTGCAAAATTGCGTGATCAAGTGCGCCATCAGCATGCCTGCAAGGCGCTGCGTCAGCACCGTTGCGACATGCAGAGCCTGGCAACGGAATTGGGCTTTTCCGATACGGCCAACTTTTATCATGCCTTCAAGCGCTGGCAGGGCTGCGCGCCGGGCCAATACCGCAAGGCGTACCAAAGCGCGTTTCAGCAGGAGTCAGGCAATCCGCCGGTTCACGGCTCTCACGTCTGAGCGGTGTGACATTTTGCCACATTGGTATTTCCCCTCGGGTCCGTATCCTTGCGGGCGAATATTCAATGCCGGGGAAATGTCATGTCTCGTTCCGTTTTGTCCACTGCGATATCGCTGTCGCTGCTTGCTGCCAGCCCTGCAGTGCTTGCCCACTATGATGGCGGGCGCGCTGACAGCCATGCGCCGATTTCCGTGATGGGTGACCACACGCACGGCAAGGGTGAGTGGATGCTTTCCTACCGTTATATGGGCATGGGGATGAGTGGGGCGAAATCCGGTAGTGACTCGCTGAGCACGGATGAGGCATTTGCCGAGATCCCGGGCATGGGCATGATGAACATGAAAGCCCTGCCGTACGAGATGACCATGCACATGCATATGCTTGGCGCCATGTACGCCCCCACGGATAACCTCACCCTGATGGCGATGTTGCCGTACAGCACCAACGAGATGACCACCAAGACCCGCATGACCATGATGGGTAACACCACCCCGGGCGAGTTTGATACGGAAACCTCAGGCATTGGTGATGCGAGTATCGGCGGCCTCTACAAGTTCTACGACGAGAACGGCTACCGCTTGCACCTGAATATGGTGTTTGGGCTGCCCACCGGTTCTATCGAGGAAGAAGACTACATTCCCATGGCGGGCCAGGAGCTGCAGCTGCCTTACCCTATGCAGCTGGGCTCTGGCAGCTATGAGTTGCGCCCGGGGCTGACCCTGAACAAGCAATACGCCAGCTGGAGCTGGGGCGCGCAGGTCAGTGCCAAAATTCCTCTGGACGATAATGATCAGGGTTACCAGTTAGGGTCGAGCAAGTACCTGACTGCCTGGGCGGCCAAGCCGGTCTCGCCGTGGGCATCGGTGTCTGTGGCAGCCTACAAAAGCTGGTGGACCAGTATTAACGGTTCTGCTGAAGATCTGACTATCTCACCGATGATGAACCCGGCGGCAGACCCGGATGCCAAGGGTGGCCAGCGTCTGGATATTGGTGTGGGCCTGAACCTGCTAGGCAAGAACGGCGCGCTGAAAGGCCACCGCCTGGCGATGGAATACAAGGCGCCGGTGCAGGAATCGCTGCATGGTATCCAGATGGAAACCGATTACACCTTTACGGTAGGCTGGCAGAAAGCCTTCGGCGGGAAATAACCCTGTCGTAGGAGCGTCGCTGGCGGCGCGATAATCCAGCGTCTGAAATCGCGCCGCCAGCGACGCTCCTACGGATAAGTTGTGGCGATTTGCGCCCATAAAAAAGCCGCTTCTGATCATCAGGAGCGGCTTTTTTTTGTGGAATTCGAAATGGTGCCGGAACGCGGAATCGAACCGCGGACCTACTGATTACGAATCAGTTGCTCTACCGACTGAGCTATCCCGGCATGCCCGTTGTGTTGGGCGGGCGCTAGTTTAGCAGGCCGCCCGCTGCAGGCAAGCAGGAATCAGGCTTCCTGCTTGATGCCCGCCAGTTTGCGGGCGTGCCACTTCTTGGTCTCCACATCCATGCCGCGCAGAATCTGGATACGCTGGGCTTGCGGGCTGCCAGCGCCGTGCATGGACTCGGTGAGGTAACCCACGGCGTTGCGGCCCAGGGTCATGTTTTCGATCAGCCGCAGGATGCGCATGCGGTCTTCCGTGGGGATATCTTCGCGGCCCTTGAGGAAGCGACGGATGATGTCGCCGGCTTCTTCGTTTTCCAGATCCTGTTCGCTGGGCATGGTGACCATGATGCCGCCGGCCAGATCCTGGGCGAGACGGGAAATCTCGTAGGGGAAACGGGTCACGTTGTGCTTGCACACGTTGGCCAGCATGGTGTCATTCATGTAGATGCCGCTGGGCATCTGTGTGGCTTCATGGGAGCTGGCGATGCCGGACGAGTAGATGGTTTCGTTGAGATGGGTCATCTCCACCAGCTTGTCGCGTATGTGACTGACTTTTTCCAGCCCGTTGTATTCCACGATGGACGCCGCCGCACCGACCATGACGTCGCCCAGGCCGGTTTTGCACACATAGCTGGCCCGGTGATAGGCGGTGAAGCGGGTGACCAGTTCCTGGGCGAATTCGTATTCGCCGTCCATGAACACGTGCTCGTGGGGAATGAAGACATCATCGAAGTACACCAGCACTTCCTGGCCGCCGTACTGGGCGTTGCCCTGATCGATGTCGCCGCCTTCCATGGCCCGGGTATCGCAGCTCTGGCGCCCGTAGATATAAGTAATGCCGGCGGCGTCGCCGGGGATCATGCCGACCACAGCGTAGTCTTTATCCCCTTCGGTGAGATTCATGGTGGGCAGCACGCAGATCCAGTGCTGGTTCCAGCCGCCGGTCATGTGCGCCTTGACGCCTTTTACGTAGATGCCCTTGTCGGTGCGACGGGTTACGCGCATGAACATGTCCGGATCGGCCTGCTCGGCGGGCCGCTTGCTGCGGTCACCCTTCGGGTCGGTCATGCCGGCGGCAATCAGGATGTTCTTGCGCTGAGCTTCCTTGAGAAAGTCCAGATAACGCTGGTGGTATTGAGTGCCGTGTTTCTCGTCCATTTCGTAGGTGACGGAATGCAGCACGCTGATAGTGTCCAGGCCGGTACAGCGCTGGAAGCAGGTGCCGGTAATCTGGCCCATGCGCCGTTGCATCTTGTTCTTTTTTACCAGGTCACCGGGGGATTCCACGATATGTAGAAAACGGTTTACCTGGGCGTCGATCAACGGTGACCAGGCGGTGGCCAGTTCCGGATCATCAATGGCTAGGTCATAGCTGGCGCGAAGGGCATTGATGCTGGGTTTGATGATGGGGTGATCCGCAGGCTCATCAATCAGCTCACCGAACAGGAACAGGCGAGTGCCGCGGTTGCGCAGGCTGGCCAGGTAGTCGTCACCGGTCTTGATGACGGGAATGCGGTCCCAACGGGTCTGGGCGGATTCTTCACGGGCTGGAGCCGGGTTCGCGGCGTTCATGGTGCCTCCTGGATCGTGTTGTTCTGCTCTGCGTCATGGGCGACGCGGGAAGCAATATCATCGGAAATAGGGTGACTTGGGAGTCATCCCTGATGGTAAACAGTGTGTAATCCAAGGCAATGACAGAAAGTGCCGCTGTACTCTGTGGTCAAGTCAGCGTGGCGCTGCGGGCGGGAGAGACTCGCTGTAGGAGCGTCGCTGGCGGCGCGATAAACGCATTAGCCGTAGGAGCACCTCTTGCGGTGCGAACCACCCGTTCTGCGCATTGGCAATCTGAAGGCGATCCTTCGCCGAGGCTCAGGTTCGCACCTCGAGAGGTGCTTCTACAGTAGAGTCGGCTTGGGTTATCGCGCCGTCAGCGAGGTTATTCGCTTCGCTCCTGGTGATGGGACGGGTTAATCCTGTCCCTTGAACACCATGGAGGCAGAATTCAGGCAATAGCGCTGGCCGGTGGGGGGCGGGCCGTCGGGGAAGACGTGGCCCTGGTGGCTATCACAGCGGGCGCAGCGGATCTCCACTCGGACCATGCCGTGGCTGCTGTCGTGCAGTTCACGGATGTGTTGCGGGTCGAAGGGTTCGTAAAAGCTGGGCCAGCCGGTGCCGGATTCGAACTTGGCGCTGGAGGTGAACAGCGGCAGGTTGCACAGTTTGCAGTGGTAGGTGCCGTCGTCCTTGTTATCCAGCAGGCCGCCGCAAAACGGTGGCTCGGTGCCCTGGTTGAGCAGGATGCGGCGCTCTTCTTCGCTCAGCGATTGTGCGCGGGCCTGTTTTTCTTCTTCGCTCAGGGGCGTCAGGTCGAAGCCGCTGGCGGACAGTGCTTGGGTCATCAGGCACTCCCTTGAGTTTGTCTGGTTAAGGTGTCCGGGTTTTGAGTTTGTCGGGAAAGGCCTGGATCAGCTTTTCCACTTTCGGTTTGGCTATATGGGTGATGTAGCCTTGATTGGGATTGCGACGGGCGAAATCCTGGTGGTAATCCTCGGCGCGGTAAAAGGCGTCCAGCGGTTCCACGGTGGTGGCAATGGGAGCAATAAAGGCACCGGCGTTGTTCAACTGCTGGATGTACGCCTCGGCCACCGCTTTCTCGGTGTCATCGTGATAAAAAATCGCGGAGCGGTACTGGGTGCCCCGGTCGTTACCCTGGCGATCTTTCTGGGTGGGGTCGTGGGCGACGGAGAAGAACACTTTCAGCAGCTCGCCGAAGCTGATTACGGTGCTGTCGTATTCTACTTCGATGACTTCCGCATGACCGGTGGTGCCGGTACAGACGGCCTCGTAATTAGCGCGGGCAGCATGGCCGCCGGCATAACCGGAGACTACGGCGTTCACGCCTTCCAGATTCAGATAGACCGCTTCCACACACCAGAAACAACCGCCGGCAAGAACCGCTTTGGCCGTGCCACTGGCGGGCAGGTCGTCGATGGGGTCAGGAAAACGTTCCGGGTGAATGGCCAGGGATGTGCCGGGGATCACTACGTTCATGGTTCCTCCAATGGGGCGTCAACACCTGCCGGGCTTGTGGCCAGGCAGGTGTTACAGGTCAATGCAGCCAGTGGAGAGCACAAGCAGGGATCAGTCCTGCTTGACGGCACCACTGGCGATCAGGCCATCGATGTCACTGTCACTGAAGCCGGCCTGGCTCAGTACGGCCCGGCTATCTGCCCCGGCAGTGGTGGCGGGTTTTATCTCGCCGGCTGCGGTGCGTGAGAAGCGCGGGGTCGGTGCCGGTTGTGCGGCGCCGTTGACGGTAACAAAGGATTCTCTGGCTACGTTATGCGGGTGTGAGGGCGCTTCTTCAAGGCTGAGTACCGGTGCAAAACAGACATCGGTGCCCTCCATCAGCGCGGACCACTCGTCCCGTGTCTTCTGTTTGATGACGGCGGCGAGCTTTTGTTTCATTTCCGGCCATTTGGGCGGGTTGATCTGATGGCCAAAGTCCTCGGCGGGCAGTTCGGCCAGCTGGCAGAGCTGGGCATAGAACTGCGGTTCGATGCTGCCGATGGAGACGTATTTGCCGTCCGCAGTTTCATACACTTCATAGAAGTGTGCGCCGGAATCGAGCATGTGCGTGCCGCGATTATCGGTAAACATGCCCTGGGATTTGAGCCCGTAGAACATGGCCATGAGGGCGGCGGAACCTTCTACCATGGACGAGTCGACCACCTGGCCTTTGCCGCTGCGCTGGGCTTCCAGTGCGGCGCAGACCATGCCAAAGGCGAGCATCATGCCGCCGCCGCCGAAATCGCCGACCAGGTTGAGCGGGATGGCGGGCTTTTCGCCTTCACGGCCCATGGCATGCAGGGCGCCGGACAGGGAGATGTAGTTCATGTCGTGGCCGGCGGCCTGGGCCAGTGGCCCGGTCTGGCCCCAGCCGGTCATGCGGCCGTAGACCAGTTTCGGGTTGCGGGCCAGGCATTGCTCCGGGCCCACGCCCAGGCGCTCGGTGACGCCGGGACGAAAGCCTTCGAAAATACCATCGGCGGTTTCACACAGTTTCAGAACGGTTTCGATGCCTTCGGCGCTTTTCAGGTCCACGGCCAGGTTCTGGCGATTGCGGAAAAGGACGGTGTGGCCGATGGCGGAATGCGGGTTACCGCCGGGGCGGTCGATGCGGATAACGGTGGCGCCCATGTCGGCAAGCATCATGCCGCAGAAGGGGCCGGGGCCAATGCCGGCCAGTTCGATGAAGGTCAGTCCGTTAAGTGGGCCTGTCATAATGTTCATGTCCGTTGTCAGAGTCCGTTTTACCGTTCCCTGACGGACATTGGCCGGTCAGGGAACAAGGGTTTGTTCACGCAAGCTGCGACGCAGGGCCGAGCACTGGCTTTTGGCGATGGCAACGGCGTTGCTGGCTTCGTGGGTGGTAGCGATACCGGTCCAGAGAGGTTTGCCGTCGGCATTGATCAGCTCTGCGCCATGTTGCCGCAGGGCGTCGGGTACCTCGTCTTTGGCCAGGTCGCCACCGATCCCGATTTTCCAGGTCGGTTGTACGTCGCCGGCGGATTGCTCCATGGGGTTGAGCTGGTTGCCGGCCGCAGGCGGTGCGGCGGCGTCTATCAGCAAGTGGGTCAGCTCGACCACCAGAATCCGCTCTACATCGTTTTCTTGCGCCCAGTCGAGGATGCGTTCTTTTCCGCCTTCATACCATAACGGTAATTCCTGATGGCTGAGCAAAACGGTCAACGAATCACTTGAAAATATATCCCTGCAGGTTAATTCCCAGGTTTCGCGGATGTTGCCTTCCGGGGTGTGGGCGACCAGCAGCAGGGTATCTTGCGGCGGGTGGCTGCCCTCATCGGTGAAGCGAGTGGTCACGTCCGTGGTGCTGGCGCAGCCGGCAACGAAGAGGGCGGGTAACAGGTATCGAAAAAGCGGTCGCATGGAAATCTCCGGCGGCAAGAGCGGTGCCTTCAATGGCTGCGCCCAGTGTAACAGCGCCACGCAGGCGCCACATCAACTGGTGCACAATCTCTTGTGTTCTGGCGGGCCTTTAGCCGCCCACTTTTAATCGCCCGCTAGGGGATCGCCGGAGAGTGCTGTGCCGGAGCTGCGGCCGGGTCGGCTGAAAAAGCAAAGCGGCAGCCTGTTTGCGACTGCCCGGGGGCGGGGTACCAGCGCACTTCGTATTTGTCCTGACTGTTTTGTTGTTCCTGCCATTGCAGTTGCAGCGAGGCGCCGTCATCGGTGGCCGCGCGCTGCCCCCGGCAGTGGATAGCCAGCTCCAGCGTGTCGAGGGCCAGCTGTTCGGCGGGGGCGGCCAGCAGGGACATGCGCCAGTAAGGGCCGGTGGTGGGGTCGCCGGGCTCGTGGGCAGGATTACCATTCCACTGGGCAGCCGTGAGAGAGGAGGGCGTTGCGGTTTGCTGTGCTTCAGGAAAGTACTGATGCGCAAGCAGGGAGAAGGTCTGCTTGCGGGGAATGTCGTTGATGTCGCCGCTCTGTTGCAGGTCGCGGCTCAGTTCGCTGCTCTGGGCAATCAGGAAATCCAGCGTATGAGGGCCGTAGAGCGTGTGGCCACCTTCGTAGTATTGCCGCTGGTATTCCTCGGGGGTGACGGCATAGCCGAAATAGCCGTTGGCCAAGCTGGAGACTTCCACTTTCCAGTTCGTGCCGGCGGGCAAGGTATCGGTAACGGCATTGCGCAGGCGATTGCCGCTTTCCAGGGTGACTTCCCAGGGCAGCGGCACGATGACCAGCTCGTTGATCCGTACGATCTGGAACAGGGCTTGATGGGGGAAGCGTTCCGCAGGTAACAGAAGCTGCAACTTGGAGAGCATCCACTGCTTTACGCCCTGGCAGTTGTCGGTGAAAAAGCGTCGAGGCCAGTCTTCCTTGAGAAAGGGCAAGTGGGAAATAGGAAACACTTCATCACCATTGGCGGCCCCGGCGACGGCGGCCCCGGCAATGGCACGCTCACAGAGTCCGAAGCGCCCTGTGTCGATCTGGTCCAGCAGGTTCTGTTGGCGGCTGGCGACGGCGGTGTCCAATTTATTGGTGAGCTGCCCATCCAGTGAGTGAAACAATTGGATGGCGTGTTCGCCCAGGGCCATGCCGATACGCTGTGCTTCCAGGTCGCCACGCTGGTCTGTGTGCCAGGCTGGATTATTGTCCGCGTGGGTGGCCTGGGCGGCGCCATGGATAAAGCCGGGAGCTGTGCCTGCCAGTTCATCCTCCAGAGTGCCACTGATCCAGTGCCAGACGTCGGCGTGGTAAGGACGGGTAAAGGGGGGAATGGCGGTGCCATGAATGGAGTACAGGCTAAGCGCACCGGCAGGAACAAAGTGGTCACCTTGCTTCTGGTCGATGCGTAGCAGGGTCATGGTGGGGTTGACCGCCATCATCGGGTCGTCATCCAGATGCTGGCCGTCAGGGAAATTGTTCGCCCAAGCGCCCATGGAACGGTTACGGGTATAGCCCCGGATGTCGCTTTGACCGACGGCGAAGCGGGCTTCCTGCCGGGATGCATAGGCCGCGATGACCGCGTCGGCAATCTGTTCGCTCAGGTATTCAAACAAGGCCGGGTCGAAACCGGGTTTGTTGCTGCCAAAGACATTATAGAAGTCACTGCCCAGATACTGCCCCGGGCCGGAGTGGGTATGGGTCACCAGCAAGGACAAGGCGTGTGCGGGCACGTCGGTTTTCTCTGCGATGCGTTCTGCCACGCGATGATGAAGGGGCAGGGAGCCGGTGCCCAGGTCCAGTTGCACAATGGCCATGGGTGTCTGCCCGGGAGCATGCAGGTAAAACGCTCGCGCTTTCAGGCGGGTACGAAAGCCGTCAGCAACCTTGGCCCAGGCGGAATAGCCGAACTTGGGTATTCCTGTTGGCGGCGTAATGTCCCGTTCGGCAATGCCAGCCACAGCAGTGCTGACCTGGTTGGGCGCAAGCGGTGCGTTAAGGTGAATATCGACCTGCTGACGGGGGAAAAACAGAAACGGCCAGGCGGTATGAGTCAGGGCGGCGATAACGATGAGAGCGACAAGGGCGAGCAGCCAGCGGCGCATACGACGTGAGTGTGTGGGCTTCATAATCCGGCTTTCTTATAGTTTGCACCAAAGTACCAATTTGGCTCCATTGGTGCAAACGGGTGCATTTTGTTGCTGAACGGGCGTGAAGGATACGAAAAGATACGCTTAGATACAGAAAGCAGGAACATGAACGGGTTCACAACAATATTCCAACGCAACGGCACCGGACGCCTATTTTTTTTTCTTTCCCCACCTATTCCAATGGTTGCACAGATCATTCATACCCAAGGGGGGTAGTCATGAAAGGAAGCACGCGTATATCCATGCTGGCAGCGAGTGTCGCGTTAGCGACGCAAGCGATTGCCGCAGAGGACATGAAAGAGCCCAACACGCGGCAGTATGTCGCGCCTATGCTGCACTATCTGGTACTGGACGAAGACCGGGATCTGTCTCGCAAGGGGCTGGGTGCTGGTTTGGTCTATGGCCGTGAATTATCCGAACATTGGTGGTGGGAGACCGAAGGTGCCGGGTATGGCCTGGATTCCGGGGTCGAAGGCGCTGCGGATTATTACCAGTACACGGTAAGCACCGGTGTGGCCTATGCCTTTGGCGACCGCGAAGGGTTTACGCCTTTCGTGCTGGCCCAGATCGGTGGCATCTACAACGATGTAGTGCCAGACGATGATGATGGCTTTGATTTGCACGCCAATGTGGGGTTGGGTGCGGTTACTGGTCCTATTTTTGATAACGGCTTGAAGTTGCGCGCTGAAGCCCGTTACATGTATGACGATTTCGACGGTATTACTGGTACGGTGTCTGAAGATGAAGGCGGGTTCAACGACTGGCGCTTCTCTCTGGGCCTGGAAGTGCCTCTCGGTCAGACCAAGACCGTCGAAGTGGAAAAAATTGTCTACGAAACTCGTGAAGTCGAGAAAGTTGTGGAAGTGGCCGCTGCCGACAGTGATGGCGACGGTATTCCGGACAACCGTGACAAGTGCCCCAACACCATCCAGGGCGCCAAAGTCGATGGCGATGGCTGTCTGTTGACCAACCAGACCATTACCTTCAACAACATTGGCTTCGAGCTTAATTCTGCCAAGCTCACCGCAACCTCCCGTCCGCTTGTGGACCGTCTTGTCAAAGCGCTGAAATCTCAGACGAACTTCGATGTTGAGATTGCAGGCCACACGGATAGCACCGGTAGCGCTGAATACAACGAAACCCTTTCCGATGAACGTGCCAAGGCCGTACGCCAGTACCTGATTGATAATGGCGTAGCAGCAGAGCGTCTGACCGCTCGTGGGTATGGTGAAGTGGTTCCGGTTGCCAGCAATGAGACCTCATCAGGCCGTGCCATGAACCGTCGCGTTGAATTCCGCGTTAGCGAGCAGTAGGAGAATAGTCATGAATATGTATAGCAAACCGTTTTTTGTAATCATGCTGGCTGCTTTGCTGGGTCTTGGATTGGCTGGTTGTGAAGCTGATGGAGATGGCAGCAGTGGTGGTGGCAACACGCCGGTTGGTAACAGTGCTGACCAGGATAATGATGGTGTACCCGATAACGTGGACAACTGTCCCGCTAACCCCAATGCCATGCAGGAAGATCAGGATGGTGATGGCATCGGCGATGTCTGTGATGACGACCGTGATGGTGACGGGGAAGACAACCCCACTGATAACTGTCCGCTGGTAGCCAACCCGACCCAGGATGATAGCGATGGCGATGGTATCGGCGATGCCTGTGATCAAGACAATGATCAGGACAACGACGGTATCGACGATGGAGTAGATAACTGTCCTGCCATCTTCAACCCGGAACAGGGTGATGTGGATAACGATGGTATCGGTGATGTCTGTGATGACGACGCGGATGGCGATGGTGTGGATAACACCAATGACAACTGTGTGTTCACGGCAAATGCGGATCAGAAAGATACCGATACCGATGGTATTGGTGACGTCTGCGAAGACGACCGCGACGGTGACACCATCCTTGATACCAATGACAACTGCCTGAACATTCCTAACACCGACCAGGCTGACCTGGATGTGGATGGCATTGGTGATGTGTGTGACGACGACCGTGATGGCGACGGCGTGGATAACGACACTGATAACTGCCCACTGGCGGCCAATGCGGACCAGGCAGACAGCGACGGTGATGGCATCGGTGACGTTTGTGATGGCGGTGGCGGTGATCCCACTGACACCGATGGTGATGGTGTTCCCGATGCCACTGACAACTGCCCTCTGATTGCCAATGCGGATCAGGCTGATGGCGATGGCGATGGCAAAGGCGATGTCTGTGACGACGATGGCTTCACTTGCTCCGCTACCACCACTTACCAGCAGTTGGCCAATACCGATTACACGGCAGACAGCGGCGTGTTGGGCGTGTGCCTGGGTTGTTCCGTCGATGACGAAGGCAATGCGATTGACGGAAATAACACCACCTTCGCACAGATCAATATCGGCGCGGCTCTGATCTACGGTGGCGGGTTTGTGGCAGCGGACGCCATTGACCAGTCCGTGGATATTGCAGACAGCGTTGTTGGCTTTGTGATCAGCGACCCGAGCTCCCAGCTGCTCAATCTGGAACTGCTTGGCAACTTCATTACCGTTCGTTTCTTCAATGACGGCGTGGAAGTGGATAGCGCTACCGTAGGCGGCGGGTTGCTGGATCTGGACTTGCTGGGCCTGGGTGCCAACTCGGATCAGCGGTTCATCGCTGCCCCGGCATCTAGCCAGCCGTTCGATTCCATTCAGCTGGATTATGCTGGCCTTGTGAATGTCAACAAAGCGTTCCGTGTTCATGATGTTTGTGTCGGTACGCCCTGATCGGCAAAACAGGGTAACAAGAAAAGGACCTTCGGGTCGCCGCCCCGAACGTTAGCAATAGCGCTTCGGGGCACGTGAAAGGCCTGAACCAAACTGGTTGCAATGATTCTGAAAAGAATGCGTTGTCACCAGGGAGGTTCAGGCCTTTTTTTGTTCCGGGCGCAGGCGTTTTTCAACAGCCTGCTAGCCGTCTCGAGCACAAATAGCGTGCTGGTTAACCGCTTTTGAGGCGTATATCAGCAAACGCCGTTTTCGCAGGTAAGTACCGATCACCTAAAAAGTATCGCCTGATGGGCATAGGCTGGTAACCTGAGCTAAGAAATAAACACTAGAACGGAAAAGGGGGGGGCGCCCATGCGAACAGGCATATTCATCCTCATATGTCTCGGTTTCACGCTGCTGGCCGGTTGTGACAAGGAGCCGGAGGTGGGGGAGGTCGTCAGCACCTTTGAAAACTACCAGGAAACCGGTGATTTGCCTGCGCTGAAGGAGCGGGGCTTCGTTCGGTTACTGGCCCCCCGGTTTGACGAACCCTCCGGCCTGCCCCGCGACGGCATCCCGGCCAGCGAATACCAGCAGCAGGCGGAAGAATTTGTTGAGCACCTGGGGCTGGAGCCGCGCTGGGTATATGCCGACAATTTTGGTGAGTTGAGCGCTCTCATCAATCAGGGTATGGCCGACATCATCATCACCAATTATTCGGTGACCAAGGAGCGCCAGAAAAGCCTCGCCTTTTCCACCCCGGTAAACGCCGTACAGGAGCGCTTGGTGGTGCCGCGGGCGCTGGCGGACCTGCCGCTAACGGAGATGGGGGAGGTGACGCTGTCGGTACCGGAAGGGTCCGCCTATCAGGAAACCGCCACCAAACTGGCCAAGCGCCACGACAACATCAGCCTGGAAGTGCTGGAAAGCAATGTTTCGGATGAGGAATTGGTCAACGGCGTGGCCAATGGTGAGCTGGCGGCGAGTATCGTCGACAGCAATATGCTCGATGCGCTGCTTGAAGAGGACGGGGAGGCTGTAGCGGGGCCAGTGGCCAACCGCAAACGTCGCATCGCCTGGGCTGTGCGCCCGGATAGCAGTGAATTGCTGGATCAGATCAACCAGTACATTACCAGCGAGCGGGTCATTACCTCCGTGGACAGCGAGGAAGAGCGTGACTGGGCCGAGATTCGTGAGAAAGGGGTGTTGCGAGTCATCACCTCCAATAACCCGGCCAGCTATTTTATGTGGCGTGGGGAATTGATGGGTTTTGATTACGACCTGATCAAGGACTTTGCCAAGCAGCATCGTTTGCGTGTCCGGGTTGTTGTACACGATACCCCATCCTCCATGTTTGCGGCCCTGGAAGCGGGGGAAGGGGATGTCATCGCCGCCTCCATGACGGTTACGGCAGAGCGGGAGCGCGCAGGCTGGTCCTTCAGTGAGCGTTATCTGGAAGTGAATGAGCAGCTCATCGGCGAGGCGGGTGATACACCGCTGGAGACCGTTGAAGAACTGGCAGGGCGCACGGTGGCGGTGAACCCGGAAACCGCCTATTACGATACGCTCAAGGCGTTGCAAGAGGCGGGGAGCACGTTCGAGATTCTGGAAGTGGAAAACGCCAGTACGGAAATGTTGATCGATGGCGTGGCCAGCGGCGATTACGACCTGACCATGGCCGATAGCCATCTGGCTGCCATGGAATCCACCTACCGGGATGACATCGCTGTGTTGTTCCAGTTTGAGCCAGCCAAAGAGATTGCCTGGGTGACCCGGGAACCCCAGCAGGCACTGCGTGAGCAGCTCAACCGCTATATAAAACGTGCCTACCGTGGGCTGTTTTACAACGTGACCTACAACCGCTATTTCAAGGAAAAGAAAACTATTGCGACCCATGAAGCCTATCGGGTGGAAGCGGGCCGGGATATTTCGCCCTACGATGAGCTGGTGCGTGGCGAGTCGCTCAAGTATGGCCTGGACTGGCGCCTGATTACCTCGCAGATGTACCAGGAAAGCCGTTTTAATCCGAACGCCCGCTCTTTTGCCGGTGCTCAGGGGCTGCTGCAAGTGATGCCCCGTACCGGACGGCAATTTGGTTACAGTAATCTGACTAACCCGAAGAATGGCGTGGAAGCGGGGCTGGCCTATATCGACTGGCTGGAGCAGCGCTTTCCCGCACGCCTGGACCTGGCGGAAAAACTGTACTTCACGTTGGCCGCGTACAATGCCGGCCATGGCCATGTGGAAGATGCCCGGCGCCTGGCGCAGCGCCTTGGCAAGGATCCGGACAAGTGGTTCGGCCATGTGGAGGAGGCCATGTTGCTCTTGTCCAAGCCCCAATATGCCCGCCAGGCCCGCTATGGGTATGTGCGCGGCTCCGAGCCGGTCAAATACGTGCGGGAAATCAAGAACCGCTATTTGGGCTATGTCGCCGCGCTGGGTGAGCAGGAGCAGTCTCGGCTTTAACCGGAATTTTACAACCCGGTCATGGAAAAGCCGGAAATGGGCCCCATTATCTGGGGTACCACTCATTGAAGGAGATTGTGATGGATCGCAACACTTTCATCGAAAAGGTAAAAGGCAAGCTGGACGAGCTGGATAATGAATTCGACCAGCTGCAAGTCAAAGCGGACAAAGCAGGTGAGGATGTCCGCCATCAGTGGGAAACCCGCAAGCTGGAATTGAAAGAGAAGCGCAAAGAGCTGTCCGCACAGCTGGACGAAGTGCGCAACGACAGCAATTCGCGCTGGGAAGACGTCAAAGATAGCGTGGAAAAAACCTGGGATAGCACCCTGGATGGGCTGAAGGACATCAAGAACAGCCTGTTCAAGTAACGCTAGGCGTTTGAAAAAAACCGGGCTTTTTGCCCGGTTTTTTTATGTTTCATCGCGGATTCGAGTGAAAAACTCGTTCTGGCCTTTTAATAGGCGTACCGCCAACCTTTCGCACTTTGCATGACGCTTAACGCCGAATACCAAGCGCGAAAACCACACAAACAGTAAACAAAACCCTGCTACAGCGCCGCTGTAGGAACGTATCAATGCGGAGTAACGCACGAGTTCCGTGCTGGCCAAAGGGTGAGCGAAGCGAATAATTTCTCTTGAGGGACGAACCTCGCGAAGCGAGGAAATTTCCAGCAGGCAGGCCCTTCCCGCAGATAAAGTCGGACGCCTGCCTGATAATCGCTGCCTGGCGATTTAAAGAACGGGTGCAGTTGACACATCGCTCACAGTCACAAGGCTTTCGGTTATTTCCCCAGGCACCGGGCATCAGGCGTCGGGTCCTCTCCTCAGTGAATTCGTCCGGCAAGACATCCAACTTTTACTATTCCCTCAATCCCGCGATGAACCCTCTTTTATGCCGCACCTGACCCGTTTTTTCAGAGACCTCCCAACCACTCGGTGATCGCCTGGTGCACTTCGTCACGGCAGTCATCGTTGAGAATTTCATGTCGACCTTGCGGCCAGAAGTGCGTGGTCAGCGGTTGCTCCATGGCATGCAACACTTTCTCCAGGGCCATCATGCCTTTGCCGTTGTCGCTCATGGGATCCTGTTCACCGCCTAACAACAGCACGGGCAGGTCTTCCGGCAGCTCGGACAACCCCGAAATGCTCTGGATGCGACGCATGGCGGTAACCAGCTGCACCCAGGTTTCCGTACTGCAATCGAACCCGCACAGTGGATCATCGATATAACGTTTCACTTCTTCCGCATCGTTGCTCAGCCAGTCGAAATCGGTGGCGGGTTCCGGTACCTGGGTGGCCCAGGCACCAAAGGTGAGCTTGCGTATCAGCGGGCTGGGGTTGCGTTTGCCCCGGCGCATGCGCTCGAAGAGGATGGGCAGAGACATTAACCGGTAGTAGGCACCAGGATGATAACTGCTGGCACACAACACCAGGCCGGCCAGGGCATCACCGTGTTGCTCAGCTGCGCCCAGTGCAATAAAGGACCCCATGCTGTGGCCGCCCAGCACGACCGGTAACTGCGGGTGTTGCTCTTTGGCCAGATGAATGACGCTGGCGGCGTCATTGACCAGATGTTGCCAGCCGTGCTGATCGCCAATGTGGCCCGCGGGGCTGGCCTCGTTGATACTGTCGCCATGACCGCGATGGTCCGGGCAATACAGGTGCCAGCCGGCAGCATTCAAGGTACGGGCCAGATTCTGGTAACGTGAGCCGTGTTCGGACATGCCGTGCAGCCAGATTACCGTGCCTCTGGCCGCTGCCGGTTCGCAGGGCCAGTGGTGGATGGCGACAACATGGTTATCATCCGTGGTGTGATGGATCATCTGTTCGGTCATAATAGTCTCCGGCTGCGCAAAACGTGCGTCATTGCCGAGGCAAGGTCAAGAAACTCAACGAGGAAGAGAGATGATAGCAAGAATAAAAGGTCTCCTGATGGTTTTCGCGGTGGCGGTGCTGGCGACGGCCTGTACGGCCCATAACACCATGGTTAGCAGTTCCGCCCGGGCCAAGGATCACCAGACCGGTGAGCATGTTAACAAGGTCATGGTGGTGGCGGTGGTCAATGACAAGCAGGCCCGCGACTCGCTGGAGTCCAATGTTGTGGCTGCCTTGAAAGCGCAGGGAGTGGAAGCAACGGCATCCGCCCCGGTATTGGGGGACCATTACAGTGAAGGGAAAACCCGCAAGCAAATGGCCGCCGATATCGCCTCGAAAGGTTATGAAGCGGCACTGGTAATCAGCGTCATCGATATCAAGGAAGAAATGCACTACACCCAGGGGGGCACCAATTTTGCCCCGGATATCGCGGTGTCCGGTGCCATGGGCCAGACCTATTACGTACGCCAGAATGCCACCTACGAGCCCGGCTATTTCAGCAATGACAAGAAGTACTTCCTGGAGTCCAATCTGTACCGGCTTCAGCCGGAAGGGCTACTATGGAGAGCCAAATCCACCACGGTAAACCCCAGTGACCTGCAGGCAGGGACCAGCGGTGTGGCTGATGCTGTTGTGGACCGAATGGCCAAGGATGACATGATTTAACCCCTGGCCTGCGCCGTTTACCGGGAGCCTTGGGCTCCCGGTTTTGTTTGTGATGCGTGAGCTAAATCCCGATTGAATGAACGCGACACACCTTTCAGGAGTAACCATGATCGAATACCGGATTCGCCCGCTGCGCCCCGAGGCGCACCTGTTTGAAGTGACCCTGACGGTGGCGGACCCGACCCCGGAGGGGCAGGCGTTCAGCTTGCCCGCCTGGATTCCTGGCAGTTATATGATTCGCGATTTCGCTCGCCATATTGTGCATGTGCAAGCCAGCAGCCATGGCGAAACCTTGCCTGTGGCCAAACGGGACAAGCAGACCTGGCAAGTGCCGCCCTGTGATGGCCCGGTACAACTGCTCTATCACGTTTATGCCTGGGATTTGTCCGTGCGTGGCGCGCACCTGGACACCACCCACGGTTATTTTAACGGCAGCTGCGTGTTTCTGGCTGCCATGGGGCATGAAGATCAACCCTGCCACGTTGCCATAGAGGCCCCGCAAGGGCATGCCTACAACGGTTGGCAAGTGGCGACCGGGCTGAAGCGGGAGTCTGGATCGGAGCTGGGTTTCGGTGTGTTCCAGGCGGATAACTACGATGCCCTGATCGACCACCCGGTGGAAATGGGGCCGTTTGAGTATGCCCAGTTCGAAGCCTGTGGTGTGCCGCACTGGGTGGTGTTGGCAGGGCGTCATAAAGCCGATATGGCGCGCCTCTGTCGTGACCTGAAACCGATCTGTGAACACCATATCCGCATGTTCGGTGAGCCGGCTCCCATGGATCGATATGTCTTCATGACCCTGGTGACCGGCAATGGTTATGGCGGCTTGGAGCACCGTAATTCCACCAGCCTGATGTGTCCCCGTGATGATTTGCCACGCCGTACCGATGAACCGGGCAAAGTCCGCGATGGTTACCGCTCTTATCTGGGGCTGTGCAGCCATGAGTATTTCCATACCTGGAACGTGAAACGAATCAAGCCTGCCGCGTTTACGCCGTTTGATCTGTCACAGGAAGTGCATACCGAATTGCTGTGGGCGTTTGAAGGAATTACCAGTTATTACGACGACCTGTCCCTCGCTCGTACCGGACTGATCTCGCCGCAGAGCTATCTGGAGCTGCTGGGGCAGACGCTGACGCGGGTATACAGGGGGCAGGGCCGCCATAAACAAACGGTGACGGAATCCAGCTTTGATGCCTGGACTCGCTTCTACAAGCAGGATGAAAACGCGCCTAATGCCATTGTCAGCTACTACACCAAGGGATCACTGGTGGCGCTGGCACTGGATTTGACCCTGCGCAACCTGACCGCGGAGCAAAAGACGCTGGATGATCTGATGCGGGTGCTGTGGCAACGCTACGGCCAGACCGGTGAGGGCGTGCCGGAGCAGGGCATTCAGCCACTGGCGGAAGAAATCGCCGGTTGCGACATGAGTGACTTCTTTAATCAGGCCCTGTACAGCACAGAGGATTTGCCACTGGCAGAATTGCTGGCCGACCGGGGCGTGGAGCTGCACTGGCGTAGTGCTGCCGGGCATGGCGACAACGGCGGCAGAGCTGGCAAGGATGGCATTCCTCATCTGGGCGCCAGATTGGTGCCGGATACCATGGGGGCGAAAATCGCGGTGGCGTTTGAGCAAGGGGCCGCCATGGCGGCGGGACTATCCGCTGGTGATGTGATTATTGCCGTGGATGGCCTGCAGGCCACCACCAGCAATATTGATAATCTGCTGTCGGGTTTCCTGCCCGGTGAAGTCATGGAGATTCATGCTTTCCGGCGTGATGAGTTGATGCGGTTCAAGGTTCAGGTGGAAGTCACCGAAGCCAGCACCGCATTCCTGACTATCGCCAAAGGCGGGCTGACAGAAAAAGGCCGTGCGTGGCTGCACGCAAAATAGCGGCACGAAAATTCGTTTGTTACCCGCAGGAGTGACTTGAGAAGGGCTCCTGCCCAATGGCGCTGAAGGAGCCTCTGAAAAACTCCTTACGTGCTCAGCGTGGCCTGAAGCGTGCAGCTGTTGTGTCTTGTCTCGACGGACAGGGTGGTTCCCTTTCCTAGAGGCAAGGCGCAGCAGATGTGCGCTTCAGGCCGCGCCCTTCGGGTCTTCCAGGCTGGTCCGCACTCGTTGTTGACCTTTTTCGATGGATCGACATACACCTTCAAAAGGGCGCCTAGATTGCGAACCAGCCTGAAAGACTGAGCATGCAAGGCGTTTTTTAGAGGCTCCTTTAATGACCGATACCCTGAAACCGCTTTACCAGCAGCTCGACAAAGTACGTCGGGCTGACCGTTTCCGTCTGAAGAAACGGGTTGATGGCCTGGCACGAACGCCGGCCGGGAAACGTAACCCTAAAGCTGTAGATAAAGTCGCCGAGGCCATGGCCACCTCCATGGCCAGCCGGGATAAGCGTCTGGCATCCGTACCTGCACTGGAGTGGCCGGATCTCCCGGTTGTGGCCAGCCGGGAGGATATCAAACAGGCGATCAGCGACCACCAGGTGGTGGTAATTGCTGGTGAAACCGGCTCCGGCAAAACCACCCAGTTACCCAAAATCTGCCTGGAGCTGGGGCGGGGAATTGAAGGCACTATTGGCCATACCCAGCCACGGCGGTTGGCGGCCAGGGCGGTGGCAACCCGGGTAGCGGAAGAGCTGCATAGCCCACTGGGAAGCGCCGTGGGGTTCAAGGTGCGGTTCTCTGAGCAGGTCAGTGAACATTCGCTGATCAAGGTGCTCACCGATGGCATGCTGCTCAACGAAATTCAGCAGGACCGTTTTCTTAATCAATACGATACCCTGATTATTGATGAGGCCCACGAGCGCAGCCTGAACATCGATTTTCTGCTTGGCTATCTCAAGCAGCTGTTGCCGCGCCGGCCAGATCTGAAAGTGATCATCACCTCGGCCACCATCGATCACCAACGGTTTGCCGAACATTTCGGTGGCGCCCCGGTGCTGGAAGTGTCCGGGCGTACTTTCCCGGTGGAGATGCGTTACCGGCCACCCGCAGACGGGCAGGAGCTGTCCCGGCAGGTGGAAGACATCCTGCTGGAAATTCAGCGTGATGAGCGTCGCGATGGCCTGCCCATGGCGCGCGACGTACTGGTGTTTCTGGCCGGTGAACGGGATATCCGCGATGTGCACCACCATTTGAAACGCTGTGCGACTCATGGTTCCAGCCTGCGCGACACGGAAATTCTGCCGCTGTATGCACGACTCAGCCAGGCCGAGCAGCATCGGATTTTCTCTGCCCACCGCGGGCGCCGCGTGGTGCTCAGTACCAATGTGGCAGAGACCTCACTCACGGTGCCCGGCATTCGCTATGTGATCGATGCCGGTACCGCGCGTATCAGCCGTTATAGCGTGCACTCCAAGGTGCAGCGCCTGCCGGTGGAGCCGGTGAGTCAGGCCAGTGCCAATCAGCGGGCCGGCCGTAGCGGCCGCGTAATGCCGGGTATCTGTTTCCGCCTGTTTGACGAAGACGATTTTCTCAATCGGCCGGCGTTCACCGACCCGGAAATTCAGCGCACCAATCTGGGGGCGGTGATTCTGCAGATGGCAGACCTGCGCCTGGGCAGGGTCGAAGATTTTCCCTTTATCGAACCACCGGATGGCCGGCTGATCCGCGATGGTTACCGGTTGCTGGATGAGCTGGGCGCGCTGACAGAGAAGCAGACGCTGACAACACTGGGGCGGCAGCTGGCACGTTTCCCGCTGGACCCCACCCTGGGCCGAATGCTGGTCGCGGCGGCAGAAAAGAAAGTGTTGCGCGAGGCCTTGATTGTGGTGTCCGCACTGGCCGCCCAGGATCCCCGGGAGCGCCCCCACGATAAGCAGCAACAGGCAGATCAGGCCCACCAGCCTTTCACCGACAAGGAATCGGATTTCCTGTTCTTTGTGAAACTGTGGCAGTGGGCGGATTCCCAACGCGAATCCCTGAGCCGCAATCAGTACGAGAAACTGCTCAAGAAAACCTTCCTGTCTCCCACGCGAATGCGCGAATGGCGCGACACCCACCGCCAGCTTTTATTGCTGAGTAAAGAACAGGGCTGGGAGCTGAACGCGCCAGTGGAATCCGGGTTGGCGTTAAGGGAACCTGATAAGGCAAAGAGCAAGAACGGTGATAACGCTCCTCCGTCCCCGCTCTATGCGCCCTTGCATCAGGCGTTGCTCACCGGATTGCTGGCCAATGTCATGCAACGCACGGAAGAGGGCGAATGGTTGTCGACGCGAAACCGCAAACCTCTGGTATGGCCGGGGTCGTCACTGTCGAAGACCAAGGCGCGCTGGTTGATGGCGGCGGAGCAGGTGGAAACCAGCCGGTTGTTTGCCCGGACCGTGGCAAAAACCGATCCATTGTGGATCGAACAGGCGGCGGGGCACCTGCTCAAGCGCCAATATTTTGAGCCGCACTGGTCGAAAAAGCGTGGCTGCGCCATGGCAAAGGAACAGGTCAATCTGTTCGGCCTGATTCTGGCCAGCGGCAGGCCGGTTAACTATGGGCCCATTCAGCCGGAAGAAGCCCGTGAGCTGATGATCCGTGAAGGCTTGGTCATGGGGCAGCTGACCCGAGAGCCGCCGTTTGTGAAAACCAATCGCGAGCGTTTTGAAACACTGGAAGAGATGGAGCATAAACTGCGCCGTCGGGACATTTTGGTGGATGAAGAAGCGCGCGTGGCTTTCTACGATGCGCGCCTGCCCAGTGACCTTCACACTGTCGCCGGGCTGATGAACTGGTACAACAAACAGGCCAGCGAGGAACAGAAAACTGCGTTGCTCATGGATGAGAGTTTCCTGCTTTCGCGAAGCCCGGATCTGGGCAGCGATCAGTTTCCCGATCAGCTTAAACTCGATGGGCTTCGCCTGCCGCTGGAATACAGCTTTGATCCCACCGGGGAGCGCGACGGCGTCACCCTGATCGTGCCGTTGGCTGCGTTGAATCAGGTGTCCGAGGCGCGACTGGACTGGCTGGTGCCCGGTTTGCTGCGTGAAAAACTGGAAGCGTTGATTCGGGCCTTGCCGAAGGCTCGCCGTCGTCACTTTGTGCCGGTGCCGGATTATGTCAGCGCCCTGATGGAAACTCTGACGCCGGATGAGCCGTTGCTGCCGGCCATGACCCGGGAACTGCAGCGCATGAGTGGCCTTCGTATCGAACTCGAGGAATGGCAGGCGGCCACCTTGCCGGACCATCTGCGCATGTTTATTCAGGTGGTGGACCGTGTTGACGGCAAACGCAAGGTGCTCGCCCAGGGCCGTAGCCTGGATGACGTAAAAGACCGGCTTGCCGGTGTCACCCGTGACCTGCCGAAGCCTCCCGAAGCCGCGCCGGCATTGCGTGGTCAGGAGTGGTTGTTTGGTGAGCTGCCGGAAACCGAGGATCAGGACCTGGGGGGCATGACCGTGCGCCGTTTCCCGGCGCTGGTGGATATTGGCAGCGAAGTAGAGCTGCAGTATCGGGACGATGAAGTCGAGGGTGCCTGGGCACACCGATGGGGCACGGCCCGCTTGTTGAGCTTCAAACTGTCGGTGCAGCTACGGGATCTGCGCAAGCAGGCCTCGCAAATGGCGGGTTTCCAGAAACTGAAAACCGAGAAAGGCGCCATGGCCCGTAATGCGCTGGATCATGCCTTGCTGCGGTTATTGGCCGAACATTTCCGTCTGGATGAGCCGGTGCGTAACGAGGCGGCGTTTCGGGACCGACTCAATGCCCACCGTGGGGACTTTGTGCCCTGGGCCCAGCAGCAACTGGCCACGCTGGGGAAACTGTTTGCGCACTACCGGCAGCTGATGGGAACACTGGAAAAAAACTTTCCGCTGGCCTGGGCCCATGCCCACCGCGACCTGAAGCAGCAGCTTGGGCAATTATTTCCCGATGACGTGCTGTTACAGGTGCCCTGGGCCTGGTTACAGGAATACCCGCGGCTATTGGGGGCCATCGACCTCCGCCTGGATAAGCTGGGCGGGCAGATCGGCAAGGATCGCACTCTCAGTGCGGAGCTGGAGGCTTACAGCAAACAGCATGAAACCCGGGCTGCTGGCGCCCCGTTATGGAAGCAACCCGAGCCCTTGCAGCAGTTTTTCTGGATGCTGCAGGAATACCGGGTGAGCCTGTTTGCCCAGCAACTGGGGACCAAACTGTCGGTTTCAGCGAAGCGGCTGAATAAACAGTGGGAGCAATGCTGAAGGGCGAATAGGCTTGCTTACAGCGCTCCAGGCACAGCACAAGACGTAAACGGGCCTCTGAACGACCGTAATAACCAACAAAATGGGCCCTGGTGCCTTTGCGCCGGGCCCACTGAATCCGGATAATCGACCCATTATCTAATTTGCTGTAGCAGGGCGGCTGGCCCTGCATTAGTGCGAGGACTCGCTTGTGAGCTATTCGGTTGTAATCAGTGGGACCGGCCTGTGGACCCCGGGCCAGACCATCACCAACGACGAACTGGTGGAATCATTCAATGAATACGTGGAGCGTTATAACGCCCGCAATGCACAAGCCATCGAAGCCGGCGAGCTGGAGGCTCTGGGCCCGTCCAACAGTGCTTTCATCGAAAAAGCGTCAGGCATCAAGCAGCGTTATGTAATTGATAAAACAGGCATTCTGGACCCTGACCGCCTCGCTCCCCGCATTAATGAGCGCACCGATGACGAGGTGTCCATTCAGGCGGAGATCGCGGTCAAGGCAGCCAAACAGGCACTGGACAATGCCGGCCTGACAGCCAATGACCTGGATGCTGTTTTGGTGGCCTGTTCCAATATGCAGCGTGCCTACCCGGCCATGGCAGTGGAAGTGCAAGCGGCCCTGGGTATGGACCACGGCTGGGGTTACGACATGAACGTGGCCTGTTCCAGTGCCACTTTCGGTATTCAGGCCGGCGTGGACGCGATCCGCAATGGCAGTGCCCGCCGGGTGCTGATGGTGAACCCGGAAATCTGCTCGGCCCACCTGGCCTGGGAAGACCGTGATTGCCACTTCATTTTCGGTGACGTGGCCACGGCCGTGATTCTGGAGCGCAAGGAAGATGCGACCTCTGGCAACCAATGGGAGATTCTGGGCACTCGCCTGCAAACCAAGTTTTCCAACAACATCCGTAATAACTTTGGCTTTCTGAACCGGGCTGATGAGCGCGGTGTGGGCGCCCGTGACAAGCTGTTTCGCCAGGAAGGACGCAAGGTTTTCAAGGAAGTCTGCCCCATGGTGGCCGAGCAGATCAGTTCGCACCTGGCCGATACCCAGGTGCCGGTCGATTCTGTCAGCCGCATGTGGCTGCACCAGGCCAACCTGAGCATGAATGAACTGATTTCCAAGCGGGTACTGGGCCGTCCCGCCACCCGTGAGGAAGCTCCGGTTATTCTGGATGCATACGCCAACACCAGTTCAGCGGGCTCCATGATTGCGTTTCACAAATACAATGAAGATCTGCCCGTGGACACCAAGGGCGTTATCTGTTCCTTCGGTGCCGGTTATTCCATCGGCAGCGTTATTGTGAACCGCATCAAATAACCGCTGCTGCATTCACCTGCTCTTCACAAGGCCGCATTTTGCGGCCTTTTTTCTTTTTTTTGGCCTGTAGCCGTAACGTTTACCTCACGCCCGCATCTCTATATTGTCTGTGTCAGGTGCTCTTGATTTGCGCGGGTGCCTGAGCCGGTAAAACGGCTTCGGACATGACATTCAATAATGTACACCCTCAAATAAAGTAAGTATGGAGACTTAACATGGCTAAGCTGACCAAACTAAACCCTCTTGCTGCTACCGTTGGTGCTGCTGTTGTCGCTTCTGCGCTGTCTGCACCAGTGGCCCAGGCTGCTGAAAATCCGTTCGCTGCTGCTGACCTGAGCGCGGGTTACCAGTTGGCCGCAGATCACGCTGAAGGCAAGTGTGGTGAAGGCAAGTGCGGCGAAGACAAGAAAGCCGAAGGCAGCTGTGGTGAAAAAGGTGCCGAAGGTAAATGTGGTGAAGACAAGAAAGGCGAAGGCAAGTGTGGTGAAGGCAAATGCGGCGGTGACGCATAAGGACGCCTGATCATGAAAACTGAGACACCAGTGTCCGGAGTGGGCCTGGGTCTTCGGCGGGCCCTCATGGGCCCGCTTTCACAGGCCCATGATTCCGCGCCTGACAGTATCCCCTTTGATTTTATGGAAGTGGCGCCAGAGAACTGGATTCCCATGGGCGGGCGTCTGGGTAAAGAGTTTCGTGCTTTTACCGAGCGCTATCCCTTTGTGACTCACGGGCTGAGTCTGTCACTGGGTGGGCCAGAACCGCTGGATTTCGAATTACTGAAGTCGGTGAAGTCGTTTCTTAAAGAACACAACATTCGCCGTTATACCGAACACCTGAGTTATTGCAGTGACCACGGTCATCTCTATGATTTGATGCCGATTCCCTTTACGGAAGAGGCGGTGCATTACGTGGCGGATCGTATTCGCCAGGTGCAGGACTTTCTTGAACAACCGATCGGCATTGAGCACGTTAGCTACTATGCTCGGTTGGGGAATGCCGCGCCCGGCGCAGCAATGTCAGAGATTGATTTCGTCAAGGCGGTATTGCAGGAGGCTGACTGCGAGCTGCTGCTGGATGTGAATAATGCCTATGTGAACGGTATTAATCACGGCTATGACCCCTACGATTTTATTTCCGCATTGCCTGGTGAGCGCATTTGTTATTTGCACATCGCAGGCCATTTTGATGAAGCGGAAGATCTGAAAGTGGATACCCACGGTAGCGATGTGATCGACCCGGTATGGGCATTGCTGGACCACGCCTATCGGACATTTGGTCCGCTTCCCACGTTGCTGGAGCGGGACTTCAATATTCCGGATAACGAAACCCTTTTTGCCGAGTTGCGCAAGATTGGCGGTTATCAGCAGCATTATGCGAGCGCGGCCATAAAAGCATCCGCGCCTGGCACGTCTTCCAGAAAGTCTGTGCAGTCATGAAAGACCCGGATTTTCAGACGCTACAGCGGAAATTTGCTGCGCACTTGCGTAATCCGGATTCGTATCCTGCCCCCGACGGCATCGAAGAGCGGCGTCTGGATATTTATCGCAATTTGTTTTTCAACAATGTGAACGGTTTTTTGCGCCAGGGATTTCCTGTGCTGCACAGCCTGCTGGACAGTGCGCGTTGGCAGAGACTGGCCAGGACATTCTTTGAAAAACATGCCAGTCAAACTCCTTATTTTCTGGAAATTCCCCAGGAGTTTGTCAGCTTTCTGGCCAGCGGCCAGGGCAGTGAGCCCGGCGACCCGGTTTTTATGCTGGAACTGGCGCATTACGAGTGGATGGAGCTGGTGCTGGACGCCTCCACAGAAACCTTCCCGGAAACCGGGTTTCATCCGGATGGAGATCTACTTCGTGCGATTCCCCAGCTTAGCCCTCTGCATGAGATATTGAGCTACCACTTTCCTGTGCACAAAATTTGTAGCGAATTTCAGCCGCAGGAAGCGCTTGAGCAACCGGTCTGGTTACTGGTTTATCGTGGCCGGGACGATGGCGTGCGCTTTATGGAAATCAACGCCCCGACGGCCAGATTGCTGCAGTTGATTGGCGAGCACCCAACGGAGACGGGTAAAGCGGTGGTGGGGCGCCTGGCTGAGGAAATGCAGTTTGCGGACGTGGCGGCGCTGGAAACTTTTTCTCGCGATATTCTGCAACAAATGCGTGATCGGGACATCCTAATAGGAACCTCACTGAGTCGCCTGTAAGGATCCTGACGATGACCACGCTACTGTCTTTGTTTCACCGCTGTCATGCGGCATTGAATCACACCCGTATTGCCGATTTCCTTGCGCCTCTGGCGCTTCGTTTGTTTCTGGCACCGGTGATGTTCAGCGCTGGATATAACAAGGCCATGAGCTTTGAGAGTACGGTGTCCTGGTTTGGCAACAGTGAATGGGGGCTGGGTTTGCCTTTTCCCGCGTTACTGGCCTTTTTGGCGACGGCCACTGAGCTGGTTGGCGGTGTCTTGCTGCTACTGGGCCTTTTCACCCGTTATATCAGCATCCCGTTGATGTTCACCATGCTGGTTGCCATTGGCACAGTGCACTGGGAAAACGGCTGGTTCGCCATCGCACCGGGCAATCCGGCAACCAGTATGGCTGCGCCCCTGGCCGAGGTCGGGTTTCCGGGGGCCGCGGAAAGTTTGCAGAACAGTGAGGCAGTGGGCGAGCGCCTGGGCCGGGCGCGGGCTATTCTGCGCGAGCACGGACAGTACGACTGGCTTACCGGTAAAGGCAATTTCGTGGTGCTGAATAATGGTATTGAATTTGCCGTTACTTACCTGATTATGCTGTTGGTGCTGTTCTTCTCCGGGGCAGGGCGCTTCGTCAGCCTGGACTACTGGATTGCCCGCCGTTGCTGGGCTCGCGCCAGATCGAATGTGTAAAACCTGTGCGGGTTGGGTAACGGTTTGCCGGTGGCCCTGTTCGTAGGGGCCGGGGCGTCGCTATAATGCGGCGTCCATTACTGTCCGGGGTGTCCGTGCGTTATCTATTGCTGAGTTTGCTGTTATGTCTGCCATTCGCCGTTCAGGCGGAAGAAGACTGGGGAGATGCGTCCACGGCATTTGACTCCCCGGACGGCAAACCCAAGTACGAAGACCCCTGGGAAGACATCAACCGCAAGATTTTTGCTTTCAACGAAGCGCTGGACAAATACGGCCTCAAGCCCGTTGCCAAAGGGTACGACAAGGTCACGCCACAGTGGATGAACGACACCATCACCCGTTTTTATGAAAACCTGCGTGATTTTCGCAGCGGGCTGAACAGTGTCTTGCAGTGGCGCTGGGGGCATGTGGGCCAGAACTGGGGCCGGTTTGCCGTCAATACCACGCTAGGCATTGGTGGCTTGTTTGATGTGGCCAGCAAGGTGGATCTGGAGAAGCGCAATACTGACCTGGGCCTGACGTTTGCTCGCTGGGGTGTGCCGGAAGGCCCGTTCATGATGCTGCCGTTCTTTGGGCCATCCACAGGGCGTGATGCTGCGGCTATCCTGCCGGAAGACTACATGCGCCTGCGTCACTATATCCCCCACGACCTGACCCGCCACAGTTTTACCGCGGTGTATGTGGTCGACTTGCGGGCTGACTTGCTGGACCTGGAACGCAATATCGTTGGCGACCGCTATACCTTCCTGCGCAATGCCTACCTGCAACGCCGTCGTTTTGAAAGCGGTGACCGGCCGTCGTTGCGCTTTCCCGAGATTGAAGCCCGCGATTCGGAACTCAATGACGAGTACGAAGACGACGGCTGGTAGTGGTTCTGTGCGGTTGCCAGATGCCAGCGGCATCGGGTGCCGGCATCAGGTATCCAGCGCTTGAGGATCGGTGGCTTTCAGTTTGGCGCGAATGTAGTCGCCGTGGGAGACGTAGAGCAGGTCGCTGACCCGACGGATCAAGTGCTCTTCATGTACATCGGCCTTGCCGTCAGCGGCCGCCATTGCCCACATCTCATCAATCAGCGTGACCCGTTGCTCCGGGCCCCAGTGGTCGCGTAACGGCAGAGTGAACTCGAACAGGTCGGTGGCCTGATCCACTCGGCTTTCCAGCTCCGCCACAATATCCTGCATTTCCTCGGCATCCAGATGCCAGTGTTGCTCTACGGCAGTGATCAGGCGCTGGGTTTCTGCCTGATCCACCGTGCCATCGGTGCGTGCTACCTCGAACAGCAGGGCAGCAGCAGCACGGTGCAGATCGTGTTCAGAGTACTGTGGTGTATCGCTTTCAGGGCGAAACAGTCGGTTCAGCCAGTTCAAATGACACCCTCGTCAATCAGTAAGGTTTCCAGTGCCTGCTGATCCTTGGCAAAGCGGCGGATACCATCGGCGAGCAAGTCGCTGGCCATGGCATCATCGTTGAGCTGCCAACGGAATGCGGCTTCGTTCACCGGTGTCCAGTCGTCTTGCGGGGCCACCAGTTCAGGGTCCAGTACCCGGGTAAGACCGCCGTTATCGCCAGCCAGTTCCTCAAGCAGTGCCGGGCTGAGGGTGAGCTTGTCGCAGCCGGCCAGCGCTTCGATTTGCCCGGCGTTGCGGAAGCTGGCACCCATGACGATGGTGTCCAGGCCGCGGGCCTTGAAGGTGGCGAAGATTTCGCGCACGGATAGCACACCCGGGTCCTGCTCCGGGGTTTCGATGGTCATGCCATTTTTGCGGTGCCAGTCGAAAATGCGGCCCACAAACGGTGAGATTAGAGTAGCGCCGGCTTCAGCGGCGGCCAGGGCCTGGGTCTGGTTGAACACCAGCGTCACATTACAGCGGATGCCTTCTTCTTCCAGGATCTCCACGGCACGGATACCTTCCCAGCTGGCTGCCGCCTTGATCAGGATGCGGCCTGGATCCACGTCCAGTTCCCGGTAGATCGCCATTAGCCGGCGGCCTTTTTCCACGGTGGCGCGGGTGTCGAAAGACAGGCGCGCATCCACTTCGCTGGATACCAGACCGGGCACCCGTTCCAGGATAGCCTGGCCGGCCAGGCAGGCGTAGGTATCGGTGAGCCAGTCCATCTCGCCCTGGTGGCCCAGGGTGCGGCACAAGTCTGCCGCTTGCTGCAGCAGATCGCGGTAACGCTCGTCCCGGGCCGCGGCCAGTAGCAGGGAGGGATTGGTGGTGGCGTCTTCGGGGTGCAGCTGGGCGATCATTTCCAGGTCACCGGTGTCGGCAACTAACGATGTCCATTGAGCGAGCTGTTCGCGTTTGTTCACGGTATCCGTTCCTTTCAGTGTCATGGCGGGGCACGTTAAGGCGTTGCCATGACAGTATGGTGTTAGCGTGCAGGAATCATGTCCTGATGTGGGTGAAGAGAGTTGCAAGTTGAAAGTTCAAAGTTCAAAGTTGAAACGCGGCGACGGATCGTACCAACCGACTACGATGTTGGCCGCGCTTTACCCCGGGAGTGAGCGCGGGCAGGACATTTCCCTTACTGATGGGCTTTCACGCGCTTTTCAACTTTGAACTTTCAACTTGTAACTCAACCACGATTCTTGCCAAGAATTGCAGGCTCATTACAGCCTAAGGCAGTTGTGCAAGGGCGTCCATGAGCACTTGTGGTGTCGTCTCCGGTTTGTGCATGTTTTCGCTGAGGTGGCGGCGGAAGCGACGGGCACCGGGTTGGCCCTGAAACAGGTTAAGGATATGTCGCAGCGAGTGTTTGGGTGCGTGGCCCAGAGCGTAACGACGCTCCACATAAGGCAGGAACTGTTCGGCAATCGCCTGGCGGCTGGGAATGGCGTGGTCGTCGCCAAATACCACCCGGTCTGCCTCGGCCAGGAAGTAGGGGTTTTGGTAGGCCTCGCGACCAATCATGACGCCATCCACTTCCCCCATGTGTTCGTGTACCTGATCCAGTGTCTTTACGCCGCCGTTAAGGATGATTTCGATGTGCGGAAAGGCCTGCTTGATGGCATAGGCGCGCTGATAGATCAGCGGCGGGATATCCCGGTTTTCCTTGGGGGAGAGGCCGGAAAGGATCGCCTTGCGGGCATGGATGGTCAGGCTGGTGCAGCCGGCGGCTTCCATGCGGCCTACAAACCGGTAAAGGAAATCATAGTCATCCTGGTCATCGATGCCGATACGGGTTTTCACCGTCACCGGTACGCGGACCGCCGCCTGCATGGCTTCGACACAGCGCGCCACCAGCTCCGGCTCGGCCATCAGAATCGCGCCGATCTTGCCCTGTTGAACCCGGTCGGATGGGCAGCCCACATTCAGATTGATCTCGTCATAGCCGTAGTCTCCGGCGATGCGGGCGGCTTCGGCCAGTTGTTGTGGGTCGCTGCCTCCCAGTTGCAGGGCCACGGGGTGCTCTTCGTCGTTGAAACTCAAGAAACGGTCACGATCGCCGTGCAGAATGGCCTGGGCTACCACCATTTCGGTGTACAGCAGCGTATGCCGGGTGATCAGGCGGGCCAGAAACCGGTAGTCCCTTGTGGTCCAGTCCATCATCGGGGCTACGGACAGCCTTCTATCCAGCGTATCTGCTGCAATCCCGCGTGATTCTTCGCTTTTAGCCTGCTTTTCCGTTTCTTTCATTCCGCTCTATTCTTGTACGTTTTGCACCATTCTGTGCTATTTTCCACCTTTATTTGCACCATATTTGCACCACGTTTCTAAACGTGGTGCAAATCGGGATAGGGGTGGAGTTGTGGGTACTATTGTCGCACGCAAGAATGCAAAAGGAGAAACCCGGTACCGGGCGCAGGTGCGGGTGATGCGGGCGGGTGAGCGGATGCGGGCTGAGTCTAAGACGTTCAGCAGGCGCCAGCTGGCTAAGGAATGGATCCGGCGGCGAGAGACGGAACTAGAGGCCACGGGTGATGTTGAGCTGCCCGGCGGGGCAGATATGTCGTTGCGTGATGGCATCCGGGTTTATCTTGAGGCGGTGGGGGATAACTTCGGGCGCAGTAAGAATGCGGCTTTGCGGGCGTTAGCGGATATGCCTATCGCGGAAAAGCGCGTGGTGGACCTGGTGGCTCGGGATTTCATTGACCATGTGCACTGGCGGCGGGCGCAGCCTGTTACGCGCAGCCACCCGAAGGGGGTTGGGCCCTCTACGCTGAACAGTGATTTGATATTTCTGCGGCTGGTGATCCGGTACCTGCAGCATGCCCAGGGCTTGCCTGTGAGCCCGGCTGTTGTGTCTGATGCTGTGGATGCTTTGCGTGCGGGGCGGTTGATATCGAAATCCAGCCAGCGGGAGCGAAGGCCGACGGCCGATGAGTTGAAGCGGCTGGATGCCTATCTGCTTGAGCGGTGGCAATCTGGCAGGATGCGGGTGCCTATGTGGCATCTGATGTGGTTGGCCATTTACAGTGGTCGCCGGCAGGAAGAGTTAGCCAGGCTGCCCCGTAGTGGTTTTGATCGTGAGCATGGCGTGTATCTGGTCGAGGGGGGCATTAAGAGCCCTGGAGGCAGGGTGAATCGCGATGTGGAGGCGGTGTTGCCGGAAGCTGGGCGGCAGGTGGTGGATCGGATCTTGGCGGATTTCCCGGGTGATGAAGGCCCGCTGTTGGACTTTAACCCGAAATCGGCGGGCAGCCGGTGGAATGAGGCCTGCAAGATGCTGGGTATCGTTGATCTGCGCTTTCATGATTTACGGCATGAGGCGCTTTCCCGGTTGGGTGAGGACGGGCTGACGGTGCCCCAGATCCAGCAAGTGAGCCTGCACCATAGCTGGGATAGTCTTCGCCGGTATGTGAATATGCCGGCGCGGCGGGGTGAGCGGTTTGAGTTTAGTGAATCTGTTGGTGTGAGGGGGAGGGGATGACGTTGTGGGATGCTGTTCAGCCGGTTTTCACGCTGTGTTTATCGGTATCTTCGCTGGTGATTGCCGCTACAGCCTTGGGTGAGGCGTCACGGAATGGTGCCGCTCAGCGAAGGCATAACGAATTGTCGGTTAAGCCTTTGTTGCACACTTGGATTGATGACTGTGCAGATAACAGGCGCGTTACCTTTATACTTCAAAATAATGGCATTGGGCCTGCTGTAATAACGAAGATTGTGTTCTTTGCGAAAGGCGAAGTGGATGGGCGGCGTTATCCGGTTTCTATGCTGCCTTTCTTGTTGGGGCGTGTAGTTGACGGGTTCTTTAAGAGGGCTTCATTAACCCCTACCCACTTGGCTGATCGGTACGCTTTGCAGGCGGGGAGTGAGCTGCTGTTGCTGAAGATAGATACCAAGAATCAACTCCCAGCAAGCGAGGCGCGCCGTATTTGTACGGAGCTTCAAAATAAAATTTCCTGTTACCTGGAATATGAAACCATTTATGGGGATGTTGTTACGGCCGTGGATCCGTAAGCTAAACCGTGAGTGTTAGTAGGATGATGGCCTGCCGGCGGCAGGCCGTCATCTATAGCGCTAGGCCGCAACAGGGCCGAATGGCCGTGCTGCTACCTGGTCCCGGCTGAGTTGAAATCCTGCTGCGTTGCGGTGGCCGCCACCGCCGAACAGCTTGGCGATTTCGCTAACGTCCACTCCGTCGTTTGCGCTGCGTAGACTGAAGGTGCGGCCGGATGCGGTGTCCCAGTAACATGCGGCGAAGGGTTTCCCCTTGGCCATAATGTGGCCGGCCTCGCTGCTGTAGAAGTAGGGGGTGTTCAGTACTGGTACTTCGTGGCCGGCGATCACCATCGTGCTCGCGGCTGAGTGAATCAGTTCCTGCACGTCCTTCATGTGCTTGCGGTTAATAGCTTCGCCGTCAGCCCGCAGATCTTCCTCGGCGGTGCGCATCAGTTCATCCCAGACTTTAAAGTCGTAAGGGTATGAGAAAACCGCAGCCTGAATTTCCTTTGTGCCCACCAGGTCGAAGCGCCAGAGGTCGCGATCCTCGATGTGGTCGATCAGTGCGGGTCGGGTCTCATCATGGAAGTAGTCCCACGTCAGGCCGGCGCCCGAGCGTTCCATGTCGAAGATCGCGCGGATGTAGGGTATGTGCGGGTGGTTACTGTGGGCTTGTTCGGCTTCTTCAATATGATCGTTCCAATCGCCAGCTGGCTCCACGTAGTGAGTGAGGTCTTCGGCCGCGCTCTTGTGGTGGTCCAGGATGAGGATGGATTTGGCGGTGACCGCCATCTCATCTACGTCGGGGCGCTTGTAAGAGAAATCCACCATCAGTACATGGCGGTCGCTGACGTCAGGTGGTGTCTCGCCGTATTTTCCCGGGTGGAATTCTACCTGGTCGCCCAGGGTGTGGCGGACTGCCCAGGCGGCGCCGAAGCCGTCGGCGCAGTTTGCGTGGTAAATACACAGGATTGGTTTGCTCATGCTGCTATCTCCATAGGTTGGGTCATATTTGCCCGCACAAGTGCCTCGCACGGGTAGGGCGAAACGCTGTTGCCGCACATCTTTACCTGGTCGGCTTTGGTGAGGCGTTTGCCGTCGAAGGTGTGGGTGTGGATGTAGTCGGCCGGGAAGCCCTGGCCGGTGAATAGCTCGTGGGGCTGCAGCATGCGCATGCCGATATCCACGATCTGGTAGGGCTCGCCTTTCACCATGACTAGGCCGAGCCGGTCTTTGGTGGGGATGGTGTGCAGTGGCTCCTTCAGGGCCTGCCACTGGCCGCCCTCGCTGTAGTACTTCATCAGGAAGGCCCGGACTTCGCCGTGGTGGGTGCCCTGGGCGCTGATCGTGTGCAGGGGCTCCAGGGCATCGTGGCCGATGTTGGTGCCGCGCAGCTTCACCATGTGGCTGGTCACCAGGCTGTGGTGATCCACGGTGGTGACGGTGCCCAGGGGCTTGCGCAGGTCGGTACCGACTACGCCGGTGTAGTGCTTGGCGAGGAAAGCCTGAACCAGTGCAAAGTGGCCGCCCTTTGGCCAAGCCGTGATCGTCCGGAGCGGTTCACGGATGTTGTGTGTGGTGTCTCTGCCGTTGAAGTTGGCGATGGGCACAATGAACGGATCCCCTGATTCCACGACATAGCGGCGGATGCCTTCGGCGATCCGGCGGCAGGTGGCATCGGCGAGGGGCCGTTTGCGCTCGAAGATACTGGGGCAGGGAAGGCTCCAGTCGATGATGTCTGCGGCGGTGCGATAGGGCTTGAGGCCCGGGCCGTGGGTGGCGGCTGGCCAGACGATGGGCTGGCCATCGCAGCGGGCGACCAGAAACAGGCGCTTGCGGATGGTGGGGGCGCCGTAGTCGCAGGCCCGCAGCTCTTTCCATTCTACCTGGTACCCGTGGCGCTTCAGGGCGTTAACGAAGCTGCGGAAGGTGTGGCCTTTGCGCTTCGGGCAGGGCATGTGAATGATGCCGTCCGGGGTTCTTCTTTGATCACTGGGCCCCAGGTGACGAATTCTTCCACGTTCTCGAGCATGATCACCCGGGGTTTCACGGTACCCACCCAGCGCATGACTACCCAGGCCAGGCCGCGCACTTGTGATGAGACGGGCTTGCTACCTTTGGCTTTGCTGAAGTGGCGGCAGTCTGGGCTGAACCAAGCAAGGCCCACTGGCCGGCCCTGGGTTACCTTGCGCGGATCCACATCCCACACGGATTCGCAGTAATGCTTGGTGTGTGGGTGGTTGGTTTCGTGCATGGCCAGTGCCACCGGGTTGTGGTTGATGGCGATATCCACGGGGCGGCCAATGGCCTGCTCGATGCCGGTGCTGGCACCCCCGCCGCCGGCGAAGTTGTCCACGACCAGTTCGTCGAAGTTGAAGCCGGCTTGGGGGTGGGTGCGGAAGTGGTTCATGCTTGATCACCGCGCTTTATTTTCTCGGTGATGGCATCGCGTAACCATTCCACGTCCTGGGTGTGGATGTATCTTGAATCGCGCTGGCCTCTGCCTACGCCGCGAAGGCGTTCAATTTGGTTGATCAGTTCCGGGTAGGCGTCCCGGATTGTCAGCCGGTCGACATCTGAATCCTTTACTTCCCTGACGATGTTTTCTCTCGGGGTAGTCAGCCAGCTGTGCGCCTTGATGATAAGCAGGCGCAGCACGCCAAAGATGGACCCGACTATCGTGACCTTGTATGTGAAAAACAGGGCAACAACCCAGAGCGCCATCTGAGGCAGATCTGCAACCATTCCAACCAGAATTTTTAGCTCTTCCATCGTTGCTCTCCTTCGTTATGGGTGGGGCGGATGATCCCAAGCCGGCGGGCCTCACGGTCGAGCATCGCTAGGTCTTCGTGGGGATAGCCCCATGGGTGGCCGCTGCACCACACATCATTAACTTCAAAGTAGCGGGGGTTCATGTGTGCGCCTTTCTTGATGTGCTCCCTGAAAAGCTCAACAAGGCGACGTAGCGTTCCTCCGCTGGTGAAGCCCCGCCATTCATGCTTGTAATGGGTATAGATTCGCTGGTTGGTGTAGTAGTCGATGAACCAGATGCGGCCACGTTCATCCAGTTCCATGGTTGATACAGTGCCTTTGTGGCTGAAAAACTTTCGGCCACAGCTGGCAATGATCTGGATGAACTCGTTCACGTTGTCGAGTCTCAGCTGCTGATCACTCATAGCGCGGCCCCTGCTGGCTGGGTGATGAAGCGTTGCATTAGCTCATCAACCCGGGAGCGGTGGGCTGACCAGATGATGGCGTTGCTGCTGGTGAGGCCGGTTTGTGTGATCAGGCCTTCGTTTCCCAGGGCCCGCAGGATCGGGGCGATGGTGCGGGAGTGGGTGCCGATGGTGCCTGCGATTAGTGGGCAGGTGGTGGGGCCGTTTTCTTGGACTTGGGCCAGCACTTGTTCGCGTAGTTTTTCGGTCATTGTTTTTTCCCTACCGCAACAAAAACACCTGGAACCCGGCATCGGTGACGGTGTGGGCGTGTTCGCTCAGCATGCCGTCGATGCACTGGGTGGCGGTTTCGAGTATGTCCACCAGGTTGCAGGGGTTTTGGTTGCGGATTTCGTCTGTGCTGCGTGCAGGCCCGTTTCCCGCGTGGAGTTTGATTAACCATTTCCGGCTGCCAAGGCTGCGGGCCTTGGGGCTTATCCATGGGTTGTCGTCGTGCACGGAGAAACGGGCGATTAGCATGCTGGTTCCTGTTAGGCGCTGAAGGCGCCGATGGTGACGGGGAGGGTGTCGCCGAATTTTTCTTGCAGCAGGCCGGCGAACTCCTCGGCCATTTCTTCTTCGTGCTGTTCAGGGCGGATGATCCGCAGGCTGAGCAGGGGGTTATCTTCGACGGTGCGCAAGCTCATGCGCAGTACGAAGGTGCGTTCAGCCAGCCCCTGATAGGGGGTGCACTTGAAGAGGATGAAGCTGGGCAGGGGTTCGTTGTTGCTGCTGGCTTCCACTTGTTCAAGCGAGGAGCGAGTGGCGCTGAGCTGGCCTTCGGTGTGATCGCTGGTGCTGCCGGCCTTGATGGTGATGCGGCGGATGGCGGCGATGACTTGGTTGGCTGTGAGTGCCTGTTCGTCGTTGGTGAGCCCCTGAACGCTGTCGCGCCAGTCTTCCAGCCACTCGGCCAGCTGCTGCTGGGAGCGTGCGGCGCCATCGGTTTTGTTGATAGCGTCGAAGGCTGCGGTGGTTTTCAGCTTCATCTTAGCCAGGCTGTCGGCGTGGCCCGGCGCATTGATGCTGCCGAGGTTCAGTACTGCGGTGGCCGTCATGTCGTCCGGGTAGACGAAGCACTCGGCCCCGAGATCAGCCTTGGCCTCTGTGTAGTTGACAAAATCTTCAACGCTGCTGGTGGCGAATTTGCCGCGAAAGCGATTGCGGCGGGGTTTGAACTGCTCCAGATCCAGCACCTTTGTATCGTTGGGCAGGGCGGCTACGTCGAGATTTTGTTCCGCTGCCGTGAAGTTGAAGGCCAGGCGGGTACCGTTATCCTGGATGTATTCCAGCATGCTGGTTGAGGTGATTGTTTCCATCGGGTTATTGCTCCTCAGTTGCGGGGGTTTTCAGGAAATCCATCTGGGCATCGGGGGCGATGGTCATCTTGCCGCCCTTGCCCACATACATGGGTGTGGTGGTGGTGTCTTCTTCGGTAGCCTTACCGCGCAGGGTGGGGCGCGACACTTTCAGGGTGTGGCCGATTTGCACCTGGTGGGATTCGCCGATCTGCTGAACGTCCAGCTCGATGGTGATTTTCCCTTTCTTCTTGCCTTTGCCGTGGTCGATGGTGCCGGCGGCAACATCGGACAGGGCTTGGGCGAGCTTTTGGGCGAACACGCCGCCGTCTAGCTCGCTGATGAAGTCATCTACGTTTGTACGCATGGTTTTCTCTCCCATTGGGGGTTGGTGGTGGTTCGGTTAAAGGATCGGGGGCTGCTTGGCGCAGCCGGGGTTGCTGCCGTTATCCAGTTTGATCGCCTCCGTGCCGATGCGGTGCAGCCGCTGGTCATCCATCCAGTAAGATTCGGGTAGCTTGGATGGGTCTTCTGTTGTGGGTGCAAGCAATGTTTGGTTGCAGCCAGTCAGGTATTCGACGTGACCTATGGCTGTGCCGGTAAACCCGGTGATGCGGTCTTTGTAATTCGCTCCCATTTCAATCTTCATATCTGCTTCCTTGTTGTGGTTAAGCTGCTTCGTTGATCGCTTTCCATTCCCGGGCGGCTTCGTTGCGTTGCGCGTCGAGGTGGTTGGCGAGATCTTGGGTGTGCACTAGCCACGGGGCCTTCTGGCTGCGGCTTCCCCGGTGTGCGGGAAACGGCAGTGCCTGGCGGGCAGCACGGCGTTTGGCTTGGGCCGGGCTCAGGCCGAGGTATTTTTCGGCGAGGGCGTCCAGCGGGATTTCCGCTGTCTCGAATTCGGCCATGAGTAGGAAGAGTGTGTTCATCGCAGTAGCAGCCAGATTGCAAGGGCGCTGCCGCTGACCAGGGTGATGATCAGCAGGGCGCAGTCGGTTTGTTTTTGCTGTCGCTCTGTCGGTAGAGGAAGCTGCATAAGCTGGACAGGGCCGCGTGGGCTTCGCAGGCGGCTTTTGCCTGGCCGGCATCGCTGTAGCAGCCAATGCACTGGTGCACGAGGGCCTGCCATGGCAGGGCTCTGTTGTATGGCGGTTTGGGTGGCCAGGCGGTGTACACGGCTTTGGTGGCTGTGTATGTCTTGCTGACCTGGTAGGCCCCGGCGCTGAGCGCGTATTTGTGCTTTTGCGTCCATTCCATGTGCCCCTCTATGCGGCTTGATCAATCCGGCCAAATAGTTCAGCCAGGCCGGCTTCGGTAATGTCGATGCGTGTCCGCCATTTCCAGCCCACTACGGGGTGGTGGTATTGACGGTGGTCTTCTTTGAGCCAGCCCTCGCGCACCCAGGCCGGGTGGGCCCGTTCGTCTTCGGTGATGGCGCCCATGTCTCGCAGCTGGTCGCGGAGCTGGCCTGGCTTGATGCCAAGGCGGTACGCGGCTTGCTTGATGCGGTAGGTGGGCTGGCTCATGGTTAACCTCCGAATGGCTCCCTGCCGATCAGCCGGCCCGGTTTGGCGGTGTGCCACCATTCCCGGGGCTGATCGGATTGGTAAATCCGGTATTCGTAGTGAGGCCAGTGCACGCCCAGGCGGTGCAGGAAGCCCCATTTGTGCTTCCAATCGGTGTGGATGAAGAGCGTCCAGGTCTCCGGCTTTACGCCTGCGATGCGGTGCAGGGTTGCCCGCGTGATGTGGTTGAACCAGCGGACCGGGCGGGTCTCTACGGTGGTCACTACCAGGTCTGGCTCAATCCACCGGGCATAGGGCGCGTGGTGTTCGCGGTAATGGCCGGTGAGCACCAGGCTGATGGCGTGGTTCCACGGGTGGTTGTGAAGGCTGCGTTCGTGATCGTCGCGCACGAACCGGTGGAGGTAGACCGTGAGGCCCAGCAGCTGGCCGATGAAGTACCGCTCCATGTAGGCTTTGCCTTCGATCTTGATAAGGCGAGTGGGGCGGTTGGCCGTGAGCCGGTAGAGGATGCGGGCTAGCAGGTTCATGCAGCCACCTCGCTGTTCATGAGCCAGCGATGAATGGCTATCCGCGCCTCTTCTTCCAAATCTTCCAGCGTGCCTGCGTTCAGCAGGTAGCCGTCGCCTTGCTCCATGGTGATGGGCTTGTTGGTGCTGTGCTGGCTATCGCTGGTGCCTTCTGGGCGGGCTACATGGATGACATGGCCGCGCATGGCGCGTACCCAGCTTGCTTCTTCTTCGGTGCGCAGGTCGGTGATGGCGGCCAGTTCCGGTGTGTCTTGGCTATCTTCGAGTTCTCGCAAGGTGTCGACCAGGCGCACAATCAGGTAGTCAGAGCGAATGGTGTTCCGCACCACATCGCCCAGTTGTTCCAGCAGGGCACGAACGGCTTTGTCACCCTGCTCTTTGAGCTGGTTGACCTGTGCCGGGGTGATCCCCAAGGCAACGGCAGCCATTTCATACAGTGGGGCGGCAAAAGCCACTGTGATGACGTCCCACTCTGTGCCAGTTCCTTCGGCGGCGGTGTTCTTGCCGGCGCCACCTGGGCCGGTGAAGGCGATGATTTTCATGCGGGTTCTCCGGTGGTGAGGCCTGCCAAGTCGAGTTCGGCTTCGCTGGGAGTGTATGACCGGCCTTTGTGGTGGTATTTGGCGGCCGTGATCAGCATTTGGGCGCGTTGAGTGAGGTGGCCGAGCGGGTGGTTGGGAAAGCAAAGCCAGATCCCCATAAGGTTGCTTTCGGTTTGGTGGCATAGATTGAGTTCGTCATTCAGTGCATGCCGAACCCCGCGGTGTGCCATGCGCATGATGGTGTCGCTAACGAATTCGACATCATCGGCTGAGGCGCGTGTGCCTTCTGGTAGCAGGTTCATACAACGGCCCCTTCAATGGCATCGGCTGCATCGGCGTAGCATTCGCCAGCTGTGCCGGTGCCGTGGTAGATCACCTGGCTCGGGTCTGCGGCGGGGTAGATGGTCACGGTGGTGGCTTCTACGCTTTTGCTTACGGCGGCGGCAAGGGTGATGCCGTGGACACGGATTAGCGTGGTGCTGCTGGCGCCTTTGTCGGTACCGCGAATGGCGGTGCGAAGTTCCTTTTCGTTCTGCATGGTGAGTCTCATGCGGCGTTACTCCCTGTACGTTTGCGGCGGCAGCGGGCCAAGTACTGGTCTGCCTGTTCGGTGATGCGGGCGCGGGCGGTGAGCGTTTGATTGCTGACGGGCAGTTCGGCCATGTAGCGGTCCAGCAACCGACCGCTGCGCAGCATGGCTTGCTCCATGTCGGCAGTGGTCTGTAGGCGCTTGAAGGCGCGCTGCGCGTTGTGAATGCGGGCTGGAATGCTGGTCATGGTGGTCACCCGATCAGGCCGCGCTGGGGCCGTCGCCACCGTGATTACGGTGGTGGGTGCTCAGGCGCTGGATGGCCGGCACGGCAGAGCGGCGCTGTTGGCGCGGCATGGCATTGCCTTTGCGGGCCAGCCAGTGGCTGTGGGGAATCAGTTGGGCGCTGGTGCCGTGGATAACGGCGACCAGGCCGGTTTGGCGTTGCAGCTTGTAGATGGCTGCCGGTGTGGCGGCAGTCGGATGGATGTGGATGCTCATTGCTAATGACTCCGTTAGCTTGTGCTAAATACGTTAGCGCAGGCTAAATAATGGAGTCAATAGCTAATGCTAATTTATTTTCAGGGAGGCATAAAAAAACCCGCTCTAGGCGGGTTTTAAGTTGGTTTGTGGGGGTCAGTGGAGGGACTTAATTTCAACCACCTTGGCTTCATATTCCTTTTTGGATTTGCTAAAGCGGCTTGTTACTGAGACATTTGCACTGATTTTTGTTTTGCCGTGTAGGTCCCTGGGGTCAACAGTTTCTGCCAGAATTAGCTTCACTCTTTTCTCCGCCACGCCAACGACAATGCCTGCCCAGCCTTTGTCATTATTATCTCTGTCGCTGGCGTATATTTTGACAACGACGTTTTCGTACTTTTCGGTTTTCTCGGTTGGTTGGGGTGGCTCGTATTCTTCGGGGAGTTCTGCGACAACCTCTTTCGGGAGAGATAGTGTTGGAGTGCTTTCAATTTCAATTCGTGAATTGTCCCCTTTCGCGGGGTGGACGGCGTCGACAGCTTCTTTGGAAAGAGTTTTTTTGTCGCGTATGCCGTCTACTATTTCTTTAATAGATTCGCCGGAAAGATTGACGTCGTTTCCTGCCTGGATGACGAGCGAGTTGTATGCTTCGGTGTTTTTTGACGGCTCCCCTTTGGGCATTATTTGGCTAACGCCTACGCCTATGAGGATGCCAACACCAATTCCAACTACAGCTTTCATTTTTGTGCTGTCACCCAGAATGTTATCGAAGCATGCTTTTGCTTGGTCATAATTGTCTTGCCCGCCGAATACATGTTTGACAATGTATTCTTTGATCAAGCTCCCCGCGTGTAATTCTGAAATATAGACCTGAGTGTCGATTACTTGAATGCCTGGGTAGGCTTTTTCGACGAACGGTGCTGTTCTCTTTAGAAGCTTTTCTAGGGCTCTGAGGCTTGCGACAACATCATCGATTGGTACGGGTTGCTCGGTGGTGTATTTGATCCGATACCGAGTTTCAACTGTGAATGTGTTTTCCAATTTCTTCCCCCATCCGTAGGCGTCTAGTTAATTATTGTTGTGTCAGGGCCGAAAGCGAATTTCTTTTACGGTCCCAACAATTCGGCAATTGCCGTTGATTTTGATGGTGTCGTAGGCCGTGTTAAGCGGCTTCAGGTACCGGTTGGGACCATCGATCACCAGCTTTTTAAAGGTGGCTTCATCTTCGCTGTCCAGCTTTGCAACTACCAGGCTGCCATTTTCAGGCTGGGTGTCCGGGTCGACCATGATTAGGTAGCCCTCTGGAACACTTAGCCCTGCGGGGGCCGTCATGGAATCGCCTTTCACCCGTAACCAGAATGCATGCGGGCCGGCGGTGGCGGGGGTTTCTTCTTGGCTTTCGCCTTCACCTACGCTGTATAGATCAACCGCTTCAGCCCATTGTCCGGCTTGAACCCAGCTCACGACGGGTGCTGATCGGGTGGTGTGGGGGACATAGGCCGGTTCCACGTTTGGTTCATTTAGCTCGCGGTGTAATGCCCGGCCGTCCAGTGCGCCGGGTGGAATGCCCAGTTTGCTTTCCATGTTACGGGCAGATTTTTCCCCAAAGGCTCTGTGACCGCTGAGTATCTGAGATATATAGCTGGCATCCAGGCCGAATTTTCGGGCGAAGCTAGCTTGGGAGCCGTGCTCCTGGACTAGGGTGCGTAAGGCTTCCACGCGGGCTTTGTGTGCGTATGTCGTGTCATTCATGGGCCAATTCTCCCTAGCCTTTAGCAAAAGTAAATTACCTTTTGCTATTGATTCATCCATTAGCCGGTGCTAATTTGTCTGGGTATGCATCTGAGGGGTGTTCTATGAACCCGATCAAAAAAGCAATTGCAGTGGTAGGTACCACCCAGAAGGAGTTTGCCGAGCGGCTTGGGGTGTCTGCCCCGTTTATTAGCCAGATCGCCTCCGGGCTTCGCCGTGTGCCGGCTGAGCTTTGTCAGGATATTGAGGATATGACAGGCGGTGAGGTGACCTGCCAAGAGCTGCGCCCTGACGTTTTTCGCGGCAGCAAGGCGGCCTGACCATCACAGAATAGTGGCAGCCAGGCTGCCTGTTTAGAGAAACCCGGGAGAGAGTTTCATCATGTCTATTACTCGTATGAGCCGCATTGAGCTGGCTCAGAATACTTTGCCTGACCTGAAAACAGCGCTGGTAATGACAGCCAAACGGCAGGGCATCAAGAAGCTGGCTGCTACCTATGACCTGAATCCCCAGCAGTTTTATAACAACCTCAATTTAAACGACACCGACCGCAACCCGACCTTGCAGCAATTCGAGTTGATTACCGAGTATGCCCGTGACCATGACGACGTGGAGCAGATTCTGGATGCTCTGGCGTTGATTACGGGTTGTGTGTGGTTGCCAAAGCCTGACGCTGGCGAGACGGGTAAGACTGAGCTTTTTGGGGAGGTTGCTGAGCTTGTTACGCGGGTGGGCAAGATGACCAGTAACACCCGTGATGCGCTGAAAGATGGGCGTGTTGATGCTGATGAGTTGGCGGTTTTGGAAAAGGACCTGCTGCGCCTCTTCCAGTCGGGGTGCCGGTTGGTGGAAGCGGCGCGCTTGTTTGATGGGGTGACCCATGGGTGAGCCGTTGCCAATTCATGAGGCGGAGCAGGCGTTGCTGTATGTCAGCGCGGATGGAGACCGGGAAACGGTTTGGTTCCCGATGGCGGGGGCACTGAAAGATGAATACGGCGAGGCGGGCTTCGAGCTTTTCGATAGCTGGAGCCAGCAGGGCCAGAGTTATGACAAGGGGGCCTGCAAGGCCACCTGGCGCAGCGCGAAGGCTGGCCATTACAGTATTGGTACGCTGATTAAGTTGGCGATAGAGGGGGGCTGGCAGCGGCCCAAGCGTGAGCTTACGGCAGAGGAAAAGCGGGGGCTTGCCGATGAGGCAAAGGCCCGCCGGGCTGTTCGCCAGAAAGAGTTGGAGGCTGATGCGGAGCGATCTGCTCAGCTGCAAGAGGCGGTGGCTGACGCTTGCCAGGCCATTTGGGATAACCATACCCAGTCCATTGGGCGCAGTGCTTACTTGGGAAAAAAAGGGGTGGGTGCCCACGGTATTCGTTTTTTCAAGCATGCGGCGTTGTTGGTGATCGATGACCAGGCGATGGCTTGTGATGTGAAAACCGGGCCGGACATTCGGGCTTTCTTCAATACCCTGGCCAAGCCCCGGCCGGACCATATTTCCTTTCTGAAGCTGGATAGCGGTGCTATTGCGGTGCCCATGCGCGATGCCGCTGGCAAGGTGTGGGCGATTCAGACGGTGAATGAGCAGGGCACTAAATTATTCCCGAAATATTCCCGCAAGAAAGGCTGCTGCCATTTGTTGGGTGATTTGAATGGCTCTGAGCTGGTGGGTTTTGCTGAGGGCTATGCGACGGCAGCAACGGCTTATGAGATTGGCTCTGGCTGGCCGGTAGTGGCCTGCTTTGATTCCGGCAATATGTTTACGGTGGCGGAGGCGTTTCGTGATGCCGGGCTGCTGGAGGGTAAGACGCCGATCTGGCTGGCTGACAACGATAAGGTTAACCCCCGCACTGGTAAGCGCGCTGGGCAAGATGCTGCAGAGCGCTGCCAGGCTGAGTTTGGGGGGGTGATGTTGGTGCCGCATTTCCCGGAAGGGGAGGCGGCATGAGTTTAGTTGAAGGGCTTGTACTGCCGTTTTGTTCCTACAGAAACGGGCGGCGCGATGGCGATGATGTCTCCGGTTTGGGTATTTACTTCGCAGCCATACCAATAACGAATGCCGGTTGCGTGATCGTAGATGGCGGTGCCTTCCAGCCGGTAGGTTCCTGGGCCTGTGGTTTTGTGCTCAAAGAAAATTCTATTCAGCTTGCCTTCGCTGGAAGCGGTGAAGGGCTTGTCTGTTTCTTGTTTGATCCAGTTTTTGCAGATGTTGCCATAGTCGGCCAGCAGCCCTTGTTGAATGCAGGCGGGTGTGTTGGGGCAGGCTTCCATGGCTTGCTTGAAGCTGCCTACGGTTTCGGCTGGGGGGGCGGCTTTGGGCTTTGCTGTCTCTTGTTTGGTGGCCGGTTCGGGGGCGGGTTTAGCCTGGTTATCCCCAATGATGCTGCCAATGATGAGTCCCCAGAAGCCGATGCCTATGGCGGCGGCCAGAATGATTTTGGGCTTGTTGTTCATTTTCCCCCCAGTGGTGTTTTTACGAGTTCCTCTGTTGTTTGTAATGGCCGGGGGCCGATAAGGCAAGCCGGCTGCATGGGGGTGATGTGTGGCTGAGCCTTGGCATGGTGATTGGAATGACCTGGTTGCTGAACTGGGTAAGGCCAAAGTAAAGGTGTTGTTGAAGGAGCAGCTGGCTGCTGCGTTACAGGCTGCTGCTAATGATTCTGGGTCTCCCGCGCCCTCTGATGTTGGGAGCTCCGATTCTGATGTGGCCGAGGTGCCAGACCTTGATGAGGCCTTTAAGCGGTTTGCGTGGACGGTGCCTGAAGGGCGCATTTGGGATACGCATGAAAAGAAGCTGCTGAAGGAAAAGCAGGTCAGGGATTGGCTCGGTAGTGATGTTTATAAGCAGTGGAAGGACAGCGACCAGCGCCGGACGGTGAAGCACGCGGATGTGTGCCGTGAGGCGTCTGCCGCCCAAAAAAGGGGGGGAGGGGAGCTGTCGCAAGCGTTGCGGCGGTATGTGCTGCTTTACCCTTCGCAGAATGCTTGGGACCGTGAGCGGCGTGAGGTGGTGCCGCTGAATGATTTGAAGCCGATGCTGCACCGTTGGTATTCGCAGTGGTTGGAGCACCCTGAGCGCGAGGTGATTGACCGCGAGAAGTTGGTGTTCGACCCGATTCAGCAGCACCGGCCTGAAGATGGCTATATCAATATGTTCCGGGGGCTGCCGTTGAAGCCGGTAAATGCTCCAGGCCGGTGCGACCACATCCGCCAGTTGGTTGATCATTTGTGTAATAACGACCCTGTGGTGTTTGAGTGGTTGATGTGCTGGTTTGCTTACCCGCTGCAGCATGTGGGGGCGAAGATGGCGACTGCGGTGCTGATGCATTCGGAGACGCAGGGCACGGGCAAGAGTTTGCTGTTCGAGCGGGTTATTAAGCCAATGTACGGTGAGTATGCGGCGACGCTGGGGCAGCACCAGTTGGAATCGCAGTACACGGATTGGCGCAGCCAGAAGCTCTTCGGGCTGTTTGAGGAGATTTTCAGCCGCGATCAGAAGTACAGCCACACCGGTACGCTGAAGCACATGATTACCGGTGAGACGCACCGCATCGAGAAGAAGTTTGTGAGTGGCTGGGAAGAGGCTAACCACATGAATGCGGCGTTCCTTTCTAATGAGATCCAACCTTTCCCTGTTGAGCCGACTGACCGCCGAATGCTCGTTGTGTGGCCTTGCACTAAGTTGCCTGAGTCTTTGAAGCAGGGTGTGTTGCATGAGGTGAACAACGGGGGTGTGGAAGCGTTCTATGGCTGGCTGGTTCGCCGCGGTATGCAGTGGCAGGACCGGGGGCAGGAAACGGCTGCGGCGTTTGATACGCACCGGGAGCCGCCGATGACTGAGGCGAAGGCTCGGTTGATTGATTTTGGTAGGCCGAGTTGGGATCTGTTCCACATGGAGTGGAAGGCTGGGCACTTGGCGCCCCGGTATCCCTATGAGACTTGCCTGGTGATGCATCTGTACCAGGTGTATCGGCAGTGGTGTTCGGATGCGGGTGAGCGTGCGATGACGCGTGAGCGGTTTTCCAATGCCCTTTCCGGTAGGGAGCGCCGCCGGCGCGATGTGAAGTATCAGCAGGGTGTTAACGAGCGCAAGGGCACGTTTATTCAGGTGGATGAGCCGCCGGCTGGCACGGCGCAGAAGGAGTGGCTGGGTGGCTTTGCTGATCGCTGGGCGAAGAATTTGGAGCCAGCACATGACTAGGCCGGAGGTAGGCCGGAGGGTGGCCGGAGGTTCGGTTTTTCGTAAGCCGTTGAATAGTAACGAAAGGCCGGAGGGCCGGAAGGGCCGGAGGGGTAACGCGCGCGTGCGTGTGTGCGTGTTATGTGGTGTGGTGGATAGCAACAATCTCGGTTTGTTGTACCCACACGCGAGAAACACCCTCCGGCCCTTCCGGCCCTCCGGCCTTTTCTTATTTATCAGTCAGTTAATGGATGCTTGCCCTCCGGCTTACCCTCCGGCCTGCATCCGGCCTTCTATTTTTTCATGTTCCACGACAAACAATTCAAAAATGGTTAGGGGTGTTTTATGAATCCGATCCGGTTGATGGCAAAGATGACGGCTAAAGGGCTACTGATTGATGGTGGTGGCTTTGGTGGGAGTGTGGTGCTAGTGACGCCACAGGATGTGGCGGGCGCTATGGGAATGGGTAACCTGCCTGTTGAGGCTGAGTTAGTGGGGCGGGCAAAGTTCTGTGATGACAACCAGGCGCAGCTGGCCTTGGCCGGCTGGGTGCAGACTGAGTTCCGGCGGCGGTGTATGCGCAGTGGCTGGAAGACGGATTACTGTGAGGGCCTGGCGACGCTGTGTGTGTTTGAGCTGGTTCACCCGATGCGGTGCAGACCGTGTGGCGGGCGTGGCAAGGTGTGGCAGCAGGAGCCGGAAATGTCGGATGATGGTGAGTTGTTGCGGATGGCGGACCGGTGGGTGGATTGTTCGGCCTGCAAGGCGACAGGGCAGAGTGTGTTGACGGTGAGGAACCGGGCGGCGATTGCGAAGATAGGCAAGTCACAGTTCAACGATGTTTGGGCAGCGCGGGCTGATGACATGATGGCAACGATCTTTACCCATGAGGATAAAGTGCTGCGGCACTTGTGGCATCAGTTCGCTGATATGGCCGCATGAGAGAATGTTTATTTTTCTTCTCTTGACCTATTGACGGACCGGACAAAAACGACCATCATTTTCCCATCGTGGAAAAACCCGCCCAGAGAAATCTCGGCGGGTTTTTTTATGCCTGTAATTCGAGCCCGCTGGTTTATGCCTGCGGGCTTTTTTGTTTGTGATGTAGCGAAGCTCAAGGGTAGAGCGGCGGGTTTTTACGCGCGACACACGCTTTGTATCGGTAGCCCATTGATGCAGGGAAAATGTGTAGGCCAGTGAGGCGCTGGTCGGAGCAGGTTCGATTCCTGCTGCTGCAACCAATTTTCTCCCGGTCCCGCTTCGGCGGGGCTTTTTATTTCTGGTGGGGCCATTAATGACGCCAAAGACGGACAGTGTGGTCGCTGCTGGCAGCTATGCCGGGGCGGGCGTATCGGTGCTGGCCGGGCTGACCCTGACTGAATGGGGCGTCATCGTCGGTATATTCACTGCGTTGCTGACCTTGTTTATTAATGGGGTGTATCAGTTTCGCAAAGATCGCCGCGAGCAGCGGTTGTTCAAGTTGAGGCTGGATAGACTTCAAGAGGTTGATAGTGATGGCCAGTAAAGCGCGCTTGGCAGGGATCATTGGTGCTGGTGTGCTGGCCATTGCTGGTTCTGTGATTGCTCCTTACGAAGGTCGCAGCCTGGTTGCTTACCTTGACCCGGTGGGTGTGCCCACGATCTGCGAGGGCATAACTGCTGATGTGCAGATGGGCGACACGGCGACTGATGCTGAATGTGATGCTGCGCTCCAGCGTGAAATGCGTACCCACCTTGCTGGTGTTGAGGCTTGCGTTGATGGCTACCTCACGCCTAACCAGTGGGCGGCGGTTCTGAGCTGGGCTTATAACGTCGGTGTTGGGGCTGCATGTAACAGCACGCTGGTGGTCAGGATTAACCGAGGTGATTCATACCAGGAATGGTGCCCGGAGTTGAAGCGCTGGGTCTATGCCGGCGGTGTTCGGTTGGGTGGGTTAGTTAAACGGCGTGAGGCAGAGTATTCGCTCTGCATGGATGAGCTGTGAGCATCGCGACAGTTCGGGGTCTTGTTCTGCTGGCTGCGGTTGCGATTGTCTTCTCAACAGGTTTACTGATGGGCCGCGCGCAGGTTGGTCAGGCGTTTGCTGAGTACAGAGAGGCGCAGGCGGAAGCTGCCTTGGTTGATCAGTCATTCCTGATCGCACAGCGCGATACGTTAAGTGAAGAGCTGGCCCAGCTTGGCCAGCTGCATCAGAAGGAAAAGGCCAATGCTGAAGCTGCCGAGCGTGAGCGTCTTGCTGCTGTTCTGTCTGGTGAGCGGCGGTTGTCAGTGCTCGCGAGTAGCTGCCGAACCGTTGAAGCCCCCGGCGCCGGAAGCCTGGATGATGCAACAGTTCGAGCCGAACTTGAGCCAGCGCATGCTGGAAGAATTGTCGGACTCGCTAACGAAGGTGACGCCGCCATCAGAACCCTGACGGCGCTGCAAGATTACGTCCGGAAAGTCTGCCCCGGTTATGAGAGTAATTCTCACTTGGGGGCGGAATAGGACCGCGCGGGTCCTCCCTGAGATCGACCGCATACGGGTGCGCAGAGCGCGGGTTGTTTGCAGATGTGGGTTTCTATAGGGGGTTGTAGTTGTTCCCCGATTATTGGTGGTTTCCATGGATCTTGATGCACAAGCAACGGCTTCTGGCTTCGCGCGGCTGGTTGGTATTAGCCAGCAGGCGGCTAGCAAGCATGCATCTGATGGAAACCTGCGCCGCGATGGCTCTTATGCTGAGTGGCTGCGTGATTACTGCGACCACCTGCGCACCCACGCGGCAGGGCGGGGCGGTGAGAAACAAGCGGATCTGGCGGCTGCCAAAACCGAGGAAGCTCAGGTGAAGGCGGCGCTAGGTCGGCTGACCTATAACGAAAAACTGGGATTGCTGGTGCTGGCTGAAGAAGCTGCCCAGGCAATCACGAATTGGGCGGGCTATGCGAACCGTGAAATTCGCGGTGCGGTAGAGCGTCTGCGCCAGGCACTGGAAAAGGAGCACGGCATCACTATTGATGCCGCAACACTTAGCGATGTCGTTGAACCTGCAATTGAGCGAATTGGCGAGTTTGCAGGCGACGCTGCGAAAGGTCTTACTGAGGGCGTCGAGTAAATTCCGGCCCCGTCGGCATGTTCCGACAGCGCAATGGATGCAGGAACACTACCACCTGCCGGAAACCATCGGTGATCTGGCTGGGCTGTACGACTTTTATTATTCGCCTTATTTCTTGGGCGTAGCTGCTGCGCTGGATGATACCAGTGTGGATGAAGTGGACCTGATGAAAGCCGCCCAGCTGGGCTGGACTTACTTTCTCATCGGGTACTTGGCCAAACGCATTGACGGCCACCCGGCACCGCTGATGGTGCTGTTCGCGAAAGAGAAAGACGGCAAGGCCTTTCACGATGAAAAGCTGGTGCCTGCCCTCAGTGCCACGCCGGCAATGAAAGGCGTGGTCGATGTGACAACCAGCCGCAAGGCGGGCAATCGCTGGGATTTGAAAACCTTCCCGGGCGGTTTCCTGAAACTGGTTGGCTCCAACAGCCCCGGCAACGTGAAGTCCACCAGCTCGGTGGGCGTGGGTGTGGTTGAAGAACCCGACGATACCAGCGTGGATGTGAAGCGGCAGGGTGATGCGATCGGTCTGCTGGAAGAGCGGCTGAAACGCTACCCCGGCAGCAAGCTGATTGTGGGTGGCACCCCAACCATCAAGGACCTGAGCAAAACGGAACACCGCGTGCGTGAATCCGATTGCCGGGTGCTGCCGGTGGTGTGTCACGAATGCGAAGAGAGCCATGTGCTGGCATGGGAAAACGTAAGCTGGCTGGATGCCGATGACGAAGCCCCAGTGCACGAAGTGTACGGCCGCGCCATGCCGGATACCGCCGTGTATTGCTGCCCGGGCTGTGGCAGCGGTTGGGATGATCACCAGCGACAAACCAACATCCGCGACACCGTGTACAACGCGGTGGAGCAGGGCGACCCGCTATGTGGCTGGGTTCCAACACGGCCATTCCACGGGAAGGCTGGCTTCACCCAGCTCGGCGAGCTATATGCCTGCGTACCGGGTACCAGCCTCGCGGATGTGGTGCGCGACAAGCTGAAAGCGGATCACCTGGCTGAGAAAGGCGACCTTTCTGGTTTGATCACGTTCACCAACCAGAAACTGGGCCGCACCTTTGAATACGAAACCGCAGCTCCCGATGCGGACGCCCTGCGCGAACGCGCGGAAGATTACCCCGAACTGGTGGTGCCTCACGGCGGCCTGATCCTCACCGCCGGCATCGATGTGCAACGCGATCGCGTTGCCGTTGTGCTGCGTGCCTGGGGCAGAGGCATGGAAGGTTGGCTGATCTACTGGGGCGAATTCTTCGCCAAGGTCAGCACCACTGATAGCAGCGACCCGGTTTGGAAAGAGCTTGATGATTTCCTGTTTACCCCCCGCAAAAGCGCGGACGGATTCAGGATGATCCCGCGAGCCATCAGCATCGACTCCGGCGGCCACAGCACCGAGCAGGTGTACAACTGGGTACGCCCCCGGCAGAAGCGCGGCGTCATGGCCATCAAGGGCAGCAGTAACGATTACGGCCGTCGCGAGATATTCAGCGCCCCGCGCAAAACGGACTACAGCAAAAAGAACGGGCACAAAACCAAGGCCGCGAAATTCGGCCTGCAGGTGTACCAGGTGGGCACCCACAAAGCCAAAGACCTGATCTTCGGCGAAGGCGGTAGGCTCAGCCTGCAAGGTGAAGGCCCAGGGCGCATGCACTGGTACACCAACGTGCGCGACGACTACTACGAACAACTCACCGGTGTGATCAAAGCGCCCAACGCCCGCATGGGCGGCAAGCTCGTGTGGCACGACAAACCCGGCCAGCCCATTGAAGCGGCTGACTGCGAAGTCTACGCCCTGCACGCGGCCTACAGCCTGCGCTTGCACACCTGGAAAGATGAACGCTGGGATCAGCTTGAGGCCCAGCTCAAACAAAGCGACCTGTTCGGTGGCGATGACACCCCGGAAGACGCCGGCGGTGGCCGCCGCAAATCCAACTACTGGTAACCGCCCATGGCTTACAAGCAAGCAGATCTGGATCGCATTGAAGCCGCGATTGCCACAGGCACCCTGCGCATTACGCACAACGGTAAGACCACGGAATTCCGTAGCCTCGATGACATGATTCGTGTGCGCGACATGATCCGCAAAAGTGTGAAGGGCCCAAACGCCGGTGGCCAACACCGGGCGTATGCCCCCACGTTTGACCGGGGGTATCAATGAGCTGGATTGATCGCACCATCGGCTGGTTTTCCCCGGAAGCCGAAGCCCGCCGCACCCGTGCCCGCGTGGTAACGGATCGCCTGCGCGCCGTGAACGGCTACGACGGTGCTGGCAAAGGCCGGCGCAACACCTGGACACGGGGCAGCGATAGCAGCGCCAACGCCGAAAGCCGCGCCGCGCTCCCACTGCTGCGTGCCCGGCACCGCGAGCTGGTGCGAAACAACCCGTATGCCGCCAGCGCAGTGCGGGTGCTCACCACCAACATCGTCGGCACTGGCATCCGCCCCAGTGCGCTGGTGAGCGATGCTGAAGAAAAGAAACCGCTCCAGCGCACCATGCTGAATTGGTGCGAGAGCACGGCCATCGACTATGACGGCCGGCATAACCTGTACGGCCTGCAAGCCTTGGCCGTGCGCACCGCTGTAGAAAGCGGCGATGCGATTATCGTGCGTGTGACCGACAGAGACCCCGCCCTGAAAGTGCCGCTCAAGCTGCGGTTGTTGGAAGGTGATTATCTGGATCACACCAAAAACGGCCAGATGAATGGCGGCTACGCCGTGCAAGGCGTGCAGTTCAACGCGCAGCACCAGCGCGTGGGCTACTGGCTGCACACCAGCCACCCCGGTGATGCGCTGGGCGGTTTCAGTGCCAGCAAGCTCACGCCGGCGGCGGATGTGATTCACCTGTTTGAAATGCTGCGCCCAGGGCAAGTGCGCGGCGTGCCGCGTGGCACCGCCGCCATCATGCGCATGAAGAACCTGGACGATTACCAAGATGCCCGCATCGAGGCCGCCAAAAGCGCCGCCTGCTTGGTGGGCGTCGTGGTGGAGCCAGAAGGCGACACCGATCGCAAAGGTGACGTGCTGCCAGAAAAGCTGGAACCCGGCATGTTCCCGCGCCTGAAAACCGGCGAGGACGTGCGCTTCAACAACCCGCCTAGCGTATCCGGCCATGGTGAATTCGTTAGCGTTGAACAACACGCCATCGCCATCGCCTACGGCGTACCGTTCGCCGCGCTCACCGGCAACCTGGAGCGCGTGAATTTTAGCAGCGGGCGTATGGGGCACCTGGAATTCACCCGCAACGTGGAGCAATACCGCTGGGCATCGTTGATACCCACCGTGTGCCAAGGCGTGGCCGAATGGTTCAACCAGGCGGCCATGCTGGTCGGTGAAATCAAGCAGCCCGTGCGCTGGGAATGGACCCCGCCGCGCCGTGAAATGATCGACCCATCGCGGGAAATTCCGCCGATTGTCGACATGGTTCGCGCAGGCCTGGGCTCGCTATCCGAACAGATCCGCTCCATGGGCTTTGAGCCCGAAGACGTGTTCGCCGAAATCAAACAAGAACGCGACAGCCTCAACCGTGACGGCATTATCGTTACCACCGATGCAGGCCGCGTGAGTGATGCCGGCGTTACCCAGGCCCGCGCCCCCGGCGCGGCATACCCCGAACCCGGCGACGAATAACCGGAGCACCCCATGCCTAAATGGAAACTGAAAGCGTTGGCCCAAGCGGTCAACGGCGGACTCGCTTTGTCTGCAACAAACCAGATCAACGCCAAAGGTGAGCTGCTGCTCTACGGCGTCATCGGTGATTGGTGGGATGGCCTCGACGCCATGACCATCGTGCGTGAAGTTGAATCCCTGAACGATGGCCCGCTGTCCGTGCGGATCCACAGTGAAGGCGGGTTTATCACTGAAGGCCTCGCCATCTATAACGCGCTGGCCAACAGCGAGCGCCGTGTAGAAGTCACCATTGATGGCATCGCGCTCAGCATGGCCAGCGTTATCGCCATGGCCGGCGATATGGTCCGCATCCCGGCCAACGCTTTCATCATGATCCACAAGCCCAGTGGCCCAAGCTTGGGAGAGGCGGACGACCACCGCCGCACGGCCGATGTGTATGACCAGTTTGAAGACACCCTGGCCAACATCTACGCCACCAAAACCGGCCTGGATAAAGACACCCTCAAAGCCATGATGGCGGCAGAAACCTGGCTGAGCGGTGAGCAAGCCGTAGAGCTGGGCTTTGCCGATGAATTGATTGAACCGGTGCAGGCTGTCGCCCAGGCAGATCTCGCCGCATTCCAGAATGCGCCAGCTGGCGCAGTCAACCTGTATCACCGGCCCGCTTCGGGCCAAATCACGGCGGCCACCGCTGCCGCAAACACCAACCCGAAAGGTAATGTTATGACTCTCGAACAACGCGCGAAGGCGGTGGGCCTGTCCCGTCATGCCGGCGAAACCAATGAGCAGCTGGAAGTCCGTGTGGCTGCCGCTGAAGCCAAAGCCCAGGCCGCTGCAGCTGCCGGTGGTGGCGAGGAAGAAGAGGAGCCACCCCTGGCCGCCGCTGGTGCCCAGAACCGTGGTACCCGTAATGACCCCCCGCCGGTACCGGCAGCCGCTGCCCAGAACGCGGGCGAAGTAGCTACCCAAGCCATCGCCCAAGAGCGCACCCGCGTCAGCGCTCTGCGCGCTTTGGCATCCACCCACCGTGTCGAAGAAGCGGATCTGAACCGCATGATCGACACCGGCACTAGCGTGGCGGATGCCCGCAACGAAGTGCTGAACCTGCTGGCCACCCGCAGCCAGAACAATGTGCCTGGTGGTCACATCGTCGTGGGCCACAACGGTGAAGCATTGCGTGCCGGCATGGTGGCAGCGTTGATGAATCGCGTTAACCCGGGGGCTAACCAGCTGCCGGATGAAGCGCGCGACTTTCGTGGCATGAACCTGCTGAATATGGCTGCGGAAGTGATCCACGCGGGCGGGGGCTCCACCCGTGGCATGACTGGCATGGAAATCGCCGCCAAAGCCATGCACTCCACCGACGACTTCCCGGCCATCCTGGCGGATGTGGCGAACAATACCCTGCGTGCCGGGTATGAAGCGGCACCGCAGACGTTCAAGGCATTCTGCCGCCAATCCAGCGCCAGCGACTTCAAGTTCATTAACCGGGCGCAGCTGGGTGATGCGCCCGAGCTGGAGAAGGTCAATGAAGCGGGTGAATACAAATATGGCTCCATGGGTGAAGACAACCAGCGTTACAAGCTGGAAACCTACGGCAAGATCATCGCCCTGACCCGCCAGACCATCATTAACGATGACCTGGACGCTTTCAGCCGGGTGCCAGCGGCCTTTGGTGCCAGCGCTGCGGAACTGGAAAGCAACACAGTGTGGGCCTTGATCACCGAGAACGTGAAAATGGCTGATAACGTCACCCTGTTCCATGCCAGCCACAACAACCTGGGCACTGCCGGGGCTCTGAGTGTGGAAACGCTCTCTGAAGGCCGCAAGCAATTGCGTCTACAGAAAGGCGTTAAAAGCAAGCGCCCGCTGAACCTGCAGGCGGAATTCCTGATTGTGCCGGCGGCACTGGAAACCAAGGCCCAGCAGATCGTTGCGGAAATCCTCAGCGCGAAGTCCAGCGACGTGAACCCGTTCGCGGGCACCCTCACGGTTATCGTTGAGCCGCGCTTGGATGAGAAGAGTGGATCTTCTTGGTATCTGGCGGCTGCGCCGTCCCGTATCGACACCATCGAATACGCCTACCTCACCGGTGAAGAAGGTGTGTACATCGAAACCCAGCAGGGCTTCGACGTGGATGGCGTGAAGATCAAAGCGCGTCTGGACTTCGGTGCCGGCGTCATTGATCACCGTGGCCTGTTCAAAAACGCCGGCGCATAACCCCGGCTAAACCCTCTCTCCCCGCGGTGCCCTTCGGGGCCCGCACCTAATTTACCCATCTATCCCGACGAGGGATGCAAAGGTGCAATCATGGCTAAAAACTTCATCCAGCGTGGCGAGAACATCACCGTCATTGCTGCCGCCCTGGCCGCCTCTGGTGACCTGGTTGTTATGGGCTCTCTGTTCGGTGTGGCGTTGCATGGCGCGGCTGCCAACGAAGAGCTCACTCTGAAAACCGGTGGCGTGTTCGAGCTTCCCAAAACCACTGCCGACGAACCTGAAGTGGGGGATCCTGCTTACTGGGACGGCAGCGAAATCACCACCGTATCCACTGACAACACGGCCGTAGGCGTGTTTGTGGAAGGCGGCGTGAATGGTGACGTCGTTTGCCGCGTGCGTCTGAACAGCAGCTTCTAACCATGAGCCAGTTCGATGGCTACAAAACGGCGCTGGATGGCGCCGTTTTCAATTTCTACGGTGACCCGGCCACCATCACAGCCGGGCCACTGAAACCGGAGCGGGGCACCAGCCCGGAAACCGTCGCCACCCTGAGTTACGACGACGTTCGCGACGACATGAGCGCCCTGATCGCCACCCTGATTTATATCGAGTACCCCAAAGCTGCGTGGCCGTACCCGCGCCGAGGCGACAAGATCGCGATGAAAGGGAAGGTCTGGACAGTGCACACCCTGGAGCGCGACAACGACACCACCCTGGTGGTGGAGGTGACCCAATGAGCAAAGCCACCCGGGACATGAAAATCGTGCTCGATGCCATGGCGCAGCTCACCGGTAAACACAGTGCCGTGGCCCTACAGACGGTGCTCAGCGATGCCGCCAAGCATGGGCGTGAGCGGGCGGTATCTGCCATTGCTGGACAAGTGGCGTTGGGCAAGCCCTACATCAAGCGGCACCTGCGTGTGCTGCCCCCCGCGCAAAAGGGCGGCTCATGGGCGTCCGGCGTGCAGGCCACCCGTCGTGGCGTGTTGCTTTCCCGGTTTGAAAACCGTGGCCTGAGGGTGCCCAAGAAGCATTCGCGCCGTGGCAAAGGCAGCACCAAGCATGGCGGCGTTACCGGCATGGTGAAGCCCGGCCGGCGTTATACCGAGCCAAAGTTTTTCTTTATCGGGCTGCGCGGCAGCGGTGCCAAGGGCATTGCCGTGCGTACCGGCCAAGGGCGCGATGCCTACAAAGTGCTGCACGGCCCCAGTGTGAGCCAGGTGTTTCAGTCCGTGCGTAACGACATTGCGCCGGAACTGCAGGACCGTGCCGCCCGGCAAGTGGCCGGTCTGTTGTTGGAGGCATTTGAATGATCCCCAGCGAAGCTATTTATGCCGTGTACCGGCAGCGGCTGGAAAGCATCGCCACCGCAAACGGTTACAGCAGCGATGCGGGCGCCGAACTGTACGAAGGCTGGCTGGCCCACGCGCTAGTGATGGACCAGCAGCAGGCGTTCCCGTTTATTGCCCTACAACCGGGTGATGACCGCCGCGCCAGTAAAAGCAGTGGCGGGCGGCTGGTGCGCGAAGTGTCACACCAGATCATCGTGGCCGAAAAGGCCGAAGCAGGTGTCGCCCTGAAACTGCAACGCCACCTGCACGACCTGATCAACGCCCTGGCCGACCGCAACAACACGGAACAGCTCGACGGCCACGCGCTCGACAGTGAAGTGGGCGATGCCGAATACAACATTCCCGAAGAAGGTTATCCGGTGGCTTGGGTGGCGCTCACCGTCACCGCTCGCTACCAGATGACCCTCGAACCTAAAACGTAAACCCCAACCCATCGGCGCCCTGCGCCAAAGGAGAACAGCATGTCTTACCAGGACACCGGCCTCATCTTTGCCGGCAAGGTCTACATTGCCCCGGTAGAGCAGGGCGTTATCGGCGCATTCAATGGCCCCATCAACGTCCCCAGCTTTGAGCTCACCCCGCCAAGCACTGAAGCGCGCAACCGGATTTCCAAGCAACCCGCTACCTACGGCCAGGCGCTGGATGTAGTGAACATTCCCGGTGATCCGGCGCAAATGGCCATCACCTTTGATTCCCTGCCAGCGGAACTGCTGGCCGAAGCGCTGGGGGGCACCAGTGCTGCCCACAGTGTTACTGCGGGCACGGTAACGGCGGAAACCGTCACCTTGATCGAAGGGCAGTGGGTGAAGCTGGCGCACGCGAACATCGATGATCAAAGCGTCCAGGTGACTGAAACCACCGGCAGTAGCAACCTGGCGGTTGGTACTGACGTGGAAGTGGACACCGATGCCGGCCTCATCAAAGCGTTGAACGCGGGTGCCGCCACAGAAGTGGAAGTGGACTACGGCTACAACGGCGAGACCGGCACGCAGGTGCTGGGTGCCACAGAAATCCAGAAACCCCGCCACATCATTCTGGAAGGCAAGAACTTGGCCACCGGCAAGAAGGCCCGGGTGATCGTGCATGAAGCCGTACTGAACGCTTCCGAAGCCACCGACCTGATGAGCGATGAGTTTATCAATGGTCAGCTGAGTGGTGCGCTGCGTACCCCCGCCGGCAAAGCCAGCCCCTTTGAAGTGATCATGCTCGACTAAAGCACCACCCTGCTTCCCTAGTCCTTAAACCCCGCTTCGGCGGGGTTCTTTTTTGGAGCAATACCCGTGGCACTTAAAGAAGCCGTAGTCAGCCTTGTACTGAAGGCCAAGAACGCGATCAGCCCAGAGGCAGATCCGGCTGCGGAATCCCTGCAGGAAGTGCAGCGCGAAGCGGAAAAGCTGGAAGCGGAACTGCGGGAACTGGATAAACAGCAGGAAGCGGCCAAGGGTTGGAAAGCGGCACAGGAAGCGGCCGAGAAAGCGCGCAAGGAAATGGATAAACAGGTCCATACCTATGAAGACCTGAAGCGCGAAGGCAAAAAGGCCGGGCAGAGCCAGGCTGAATATTCCGTGGCAGTGCGGCAAGCGCGAACCGCGCAAAGCATTGCTACCACCGAGTACGGGCGCAGCAACCGAGAGCTGGCCAAATACAGCCGCACGCTCGATAAAGCCGGAATCGACACCAACGAGCTGGGGCAGGCGGAAGACCGCATCCAGAAGGAGCTGGATCAAACCCAGCAGAAGCTGAGCAAAGCCACCGCAGAGGCCCGTGAGCATGCCCAGGCGCTAGAGCTGGCCAGCGCCAAGGGTAACCGCTTCGGTAGTGCCGTGGATGGCATTAAGGGCAAGCTGCTGGGGTTGGCGGCGGGTGTCGGTGTCTTTGAGTTGCTGCGGCGAGGGCTGGAGAAGCTGGTTACTTCTGGCAGCGATCTGGAGGAATTGGAACGCCAATTCGGTGCGCTCTACGGCTCCATGGAAGAAGGCCGGCGCGTGTTGGCTGAAGTCGACCGCATTGCCGAGCGGAACAGCCAGAGCTTGGGCGACACAGCCGAAGCGGCGCGGCGACTAAAAGTTGCTGGTATTGATCCCCTTAACGGTTCCCTGCAAAGCCTGACCGATGCCAATGCCAAATACGGTAGCGGCGCACAAACGCTGGATACCGTGATCACCCAGCTGGGCCAAGCCTGGCAGAGCGGCCGGCTGCAGTTGGAAGAGCTGAACAGCATTACCGATTCGGGCATTCCGATTATGGAAGCTCTGGGTAATGTTACCGGACGCTTTGGCGGCGAGATCCGGCAGATGGCTAGTGATGGTTTGCTCGGCACTGATGTGCTGAGCCGATTGATCGATGAGCTGGGGCGGATGTCCGAAGGGGCAGGGGCTGATCGCATTGATGGCGCTAGGGGGTTGCTGTCTTCTCTTCGGAAAGAGTTCACGGATTTTTTTGCGCTGGCCAGTGAACTGGGCGCTTTAGATGCAATAAAAGTCCGGATGAGAGAGTTGCTGACCACTCTTCGGGAAATGCAAAAAGACGGCAGCATTGAAGAGTGGGCACAGGGCGTTTCTGATTCCTTCAGGACAACCCTGAATGCCATTGAGCGTTTCGGCTCAGGGTTCGCCATATTTTGGAATGGGCTGACTGCAGGATTCAGAACCGGGGCCGCTATTTGGCTTGCAGCTATCGGCAGTATTGCAGAGGGTTTTTCAAAACTAACGGGGTTGATTGGGGCTGGTGATCTGTCTGCCTCGCTGAAAGAGTTCGCGGACAGAGCGAAAGGTGCCGCCGGCGAGTTGGTCGATAAAGTCGCTGAAGATGGCGAGGATATTAAGCGCCACTTTAGCAAAGCCTTTCTTGATAGTGCGGAATCGGCAGAGGCTGCCGCCGAGCGTCAAAAAGCGGCCAGTGAGTCTACCAGAAAGAAAATTAACGCTGATCTTGCTGCGCTAATCAGCAAGGGTGACGAGGCCTCCGCCAAGCAAGTCTCTGCGTCTGATCGTGCTGCTCGTGCGGCGCGCAGCAAGCTGGGTGCGGCGCTGAAAGAGCTGGACCTCGACCTGGGTAAAATCACCGACAGCATGACAGAGCTGGAAAAAGAGGCCATCACCAAGTTCCAGTCCATCAATAAGCAAATTGCCAAAGCGGGGCTGGAAGGTGAGCAATCCGCAAAGGTGTTGCTGGAAGCCTTTCAGGCAGCTCTGAGTGCCATTGAGTCCGAGGAAGGCGGTGCGGCGTTGGTGAAAGAGCTGGACCAGGCGATGAAGGAAAACATTCTCACGCAGGGCCAGTATGCCGAAGCCATGCGGGAAGTTGCTGCCGCCACAAACGATGTGCTGAAGCGCACCAAGGCGGCTACCGAATCTGCCAAAAAAACCACCGAGCAAGCCACTGCTGGCGAAAACCAAAAAGCGCAGGCCGCCCAAAAAACCACTCAGGCCTACCAGCAGCAAGGCCAAGCCGCGCAAGAGGTGGGCAACAAAGCCCAGCAAGGCGCCAGCAAAGCGGGTAGTGCCGGTGCGGCACTGCTGCAAATTTTTACCGGTATCCGCCAAAGCTTCTACGACACCGGCGAGGGGGCGGGGCAACTGTTCGACCGACTCTACAAAGAGCAAACGGACTTTGCCGTGTTGAGCATCGGCACCTGGCTGAAAACGGTTTACGAAACAAAAGCGGCGGTGCAGGAACAAGTGACCAGCGCGCAGGAAAATTACGACCGTGCCATGGCTCGCCAAGGCGGTAATTTGAACAGTTTCTTAAATGCCGCCAGCCGTGCTAAGCAAGGTGCCAAGCTGCTGGGCGAAGAGAAGCTGTCCACCCTGAAGTCGGCGATTGAAAGCGCCAAACAGCAGCTCGATGGCCTGGCCGACAGTGCGGCGAGCACTACGGAGAGCCTACGCACCGAGCTGATCAACATGAACGGCACCGCGCAGGATATTGAGCGGCGGCGGTTTGAGGAACGGCAGAAGGATCTACAGCGGCAAATGAAAGCCGCGTCCGAGCAAGGGGCAAGCCGTGCGGCCCGTGAGTATGCCGAGGCCATGAAGATCAACGAGCAAATTTACCGCCAGCGCGTGCAGGACCTGAAACAGGAAGAAGTGAAGGCGCAGGCGGATGCGCGGCAACAACGCATCCAGCAGGCGCAAGGGCAGGGCGGTGGCCAGCAGGCAACGACCCAGCCTAATACGCCCACCCAGCGTGTTGAAATTGCGCTACCGAATGGCGGTACGTCTTCACTGGCCGGTGATCCGGATGACGTGAACAGGCTGATGGAATTCCTGAATGAAGCCGGCATGAGGGCAACGCAGTGACGCTTGATGAGATCGACCTCACCGACAACCTAATCTGGCAAGACGAATTCAGCCACAACGGCGTGGCCCAGGCTCAAGAGCGCAGCCTCACTGGCGGCATGATTATTCAAAGTGGCGTGAAGCAGTACGGCCAGGCAGTGACGCTGGTGGGCTGGCTGGAACGGGCCACGCTGGATGCTCTGGTGGCCAAAGAATCTGCAGGGCTTGCTGCAATGGAGCTCACGTTGGATGACGCCCGTGAATTTTCCGTTGTGTTTGACCGCGCCCGGGGTGTTGCCGTTGAGGCCACTCCGATTAAAGAACACACCCATATCAGCCTGGAGCCGGGGGCGTGGTACACCGCGACCCTCCGGCTGCTGACTGTAGAGCCCCCGCAATAGGAGCCCCCGCGTGGCGATCACAAGCGACGATATCAAACTGATGCAGCCCGAACGGCTCACCGACAACGAAGATGGTGGTGGGCAGATGACGGGTAACGAGGTGATTGATGGTGATATCAATAACCTCTTCGAGGACATTTCCCGTGTGGACAGAACCTACGGTGAAGTGAGCTTGCGTAAGGCGTTTCTGAAAGTGGATACCGCAACCACAGACCTTTACCTGGATGCGCACTCTATTCTGAGTGCCCAGCCGCTGGACCCGAATGTGTCTGGTTTGCTGTTTACCACGCAGAATTTCTACGATGAGCGCGAGGCGGCGCGGCAGCGGGTGGAATCGTTTGTGATTCCCGGCCCTGTCACCGGTTTGGCGCTGCGGGGTAACCAGCTGCAAGGTCAGCGCTCAATCATTTGCTATGCACCCACGGTGAACAACATTGCCGCGCCTGAGATTGGCGACACGCTGTTGCTCCAAGAAGGGCAGGATCTCGGCACCCAGCAGTTCATCAAGATCCTCAATGTGCAGCACATTGAAGCGACCTTCACTTATGAAGTGAACGGTGGCGATATTCGCACGTTTAAAGCGGACCAGTACATTCTGGAGCTGTCTGCAGAGCTAAAGCGCGATTACCCAGCGTCAGACCCGAGCCCCAAACCAGCGGGCCCTTCGCTGATCTATAGCACTCAGCCCGCTACGTCCGCCAAGTATTACGGCTCCACCTCGCTTGGGGAGGCGGCTGCTTCGGGGGACCTGACCATTCAGGTGGCGGATACCTTCGCCCCGATCATTCCCACGGCCAGCAATGAAACTGCTGTGATTGATCAGCGCCCCGGCGGCTATGTGAACCAGATTGTGGCCGGTGGCTCCGATAGCGTGAGCCTGGCCGTGACTGTGGCCAGTGGTGAAGCATCAACGCTCCCCACCGCCGTGGTGCCGGGGTCGGTGTCGTTCTCTCTGGGTGGTGAATCCTACAGCGATAAAGGCGGTGTATTGATTACCAGTGGCGGGGTGCCCGGTGCTCTGGAAGGCAGCGCCATTGATTATGCAACGGGTACGGTCACATGGGGGGGCAGTGCGTCGGGCTCTACAACGCTTTCCTATAAGCCTGGCGCCTTGCGCCAGCAGATCCCCAACACCGGCAGCATCGACATTGAGGATTCAAACCGAAACTTCAATTACGTCCTCAGTCTCGATCCGGCGCCTGCACCGCTTTCCTTGCACTTGAGTTATCGCTACTTGGGCAAGTGGTACACCATTCGCGACGACGGCACCGGCAATATGGTGGGTGATGGGTCGGGGCAGGTGAGTTACGACTCGGGCAGTGTGATTGCCACCTTGCAGGCGCAGCCAGATGCCGGGTCGGTCATCTTCTATCGTTGGACAGACTCAAGCATTTACGTTCAGGACCCGGAGGCCTACGCCGGTGTTACCCCACTGAGCATTCGCCTGGCAAACCGCAAAGTGGTGGCTGGGTCTGTCACGCTCACTTGGGAGGTTAGCAGTGTCCAGAAAACAGCCACTGATGTGGCTGGCGATGGTTCCATCACCGGTGATGCTACAGGGCAGATTAACTATGCCAGCGGTGAAATCGATATTACCACTGCGCTCCAGGCTGATGGCGATGTGACCGTCGATTACACGCACAAGGATGAGGCTGAGCTCACAACAACTGTCACTGTGCCGAACAACAGTAATCAGGCGGATATTGTGATTGAAACGGCATCCAGCATTGAGCCGGGGTCTGTGGATTTCACCATGATTAAATCGGTGAAACGGACCGTTAAAGATGGTGCTGGGCAAGTGCTCAGCACTAATTATATCGATCAGTCTCACTGGGTGACGGATAACGGCAATGGTTCGCTTGTCAGCCGCCGGGATTTTGAGGTGATCGGGACTGTGAATTATTCCACCGGTCAGTTGGTTATCGCCGGTAATACCTTCTTGAAACAGGTCAACGCATAAGGCACGCCCATGGCAACTATCCGAATGGTCACTCAATCGTCGCTTACCGGTTCGGCGGCGTCTTATCAGACAACAGTAGAGACAGAGGAAATTCGCAGCCACGACGTGGATGTGGGGTACCAGCTTGCGGCGGGGACAGAAGTCACTGCGCAGGAATTATTTGCAGGTACAGATCAGGACTGGCGGTTCTATATCACAGAAAGCTCGCCGATTGTGCCTGGTAGCGTTGTGTTAAGTATTGGTGGCGAGTTGTGGTTCGATGATGGGGAAGGGCGCCTGCTGAGAAACTACAACACCACCACGGGCACCGGCATTGCACTCGGGACGATCAGTTACACATCTGGCATGGTCACGATCAGTAGCTATTCTGGGCGGCCGGTATCGGCCACGGTGACGCCTATTTCAATTCTGATTGGCGATGATTGGAGCGTCACCCGTGGGGCGACATTCCGCACCTCGGCGGCACCGCTGCGCCCGAATGGCTTCACGGTGCGGGCGCAAAACTTTGCGACTGGCGAGCAGTACAACGGTGAGGCGGATAATCAGGGTGTTGTCAGTGGCGATGGCATCACCGGCGAGGTGACGCTCAAGGACGGCATTGTGGAGATTCAGTTTCCGGTGCCGGTAACAGCCGAAAGCCTGTACTACAACGCGGTGAGCTTTAAGCAGATTCCGCTTGATCCTGCCATCTTGGGCCTCGACCCGGTGCGGCTGCCTGCTGACGGGCGCGTCCCGATTTTGCGTGATGCCGATATTCTCGTGCTTACCCATACCCAGAAAGACCTGATCGCCAGCCCGGTGGCTGACCAGGTAGTCAATGCTGGGCGGGATCTGCTCCACGATGCCTGGATTGAAGATGATGCGGGTACGCGGCTGGACCCGGCCATGTATGTGCTGGACAAGGACGCCGGCACTGCCACCCTCGCCAACCCCTTCACAGCTCAAGACGCCGACAGTAACGCCCTGAGCGGTGACTTGCACTTTGTCCACCGGATTGACGATATGGCGCTCTGCACAGAGGCCCGCATCGATGGCACCTTGCAACTGGCGCAGCCGCTTTATCACGACTTCCCAGCGGATGACACATGGGTCGCCTCAGCCGTGTACCTGGGCGATCTGCGCGCCCGTGTGCGCAACTGGGTGAGCTACACCGTGGACCCGGGCGACTACGACGGCACCGGCCAAGAGACCACCGCAAATTACAACTTGATCGCCTACCCGGTCGCGATCGACAACAGGGGCAGTGTGCCCGAGCGGTGGAAGATCAAATTTACGTCGACAACCGCCTTTGAGCTTTACGGCGAGGAGCGGGGTCTCGTGGCCACCGGTTCCACGGCAGTGGATTTTTCCCCCGTTAACCCGCAAACCGGCGCGCCTTATTTCACCATTCGGTCCGACGGCTGGGGCTCCGGCTGGAGCGTGGGCAATACGGCGCGCTTTGATACCGACGCGGCCGCCGCGCCGCTGTGGATGATTCGCACCGTCCTGCCTGGCCAGGCAACGGTCGATGACGACCAGCTCAAAATCGAATTGCGAGGGGATCACAACTGATGGCTACTCAGGCGCGTGTCGCGGGCACAGTGAAAATCGACGGTGTGGCTGCTGCCCGTGATGTGATTGTCATTAAGGATGACCCGGCAGGGCGGCAGGTGGTGGCTGAAGGGCAGAGCGCTGGCGATGGCACGTTCGATATCACTTACAACGATTGGGCGGGCGCTGTTATTGCGTTGGCTCTGGACGAATACGGTGACGAGTTCTCCACTGAAACTGCACTCAATATGGGGCAGGTGGTTCATCCAGAGGCCCCTAACGGATATGTGTACAAAGTGACGGCCGCCGGCACTACCGGCGCTGAGGAGCCGACCTGGTCAACGAGCGGGAGCGTCACAAGTGGGAGCGTCACTTTCAATGCCTTGCCGTACTACCGGCCGGTAGCGAGTGGGCCGCTGGAGGGCATCTTGGAGGCGAGGCCGTGGAACCCAACTGATGCAGGTGCTTCGCGGTGGTTCGATGCGTCCGCTCAGGGGGGGGTTGAGGTTTCGGCCGGCAAAGTTTTCAGAATAAAAGATCTAGCTGGTGGCGAACTGGACGCGACGCAGCTCAATCCGTCCAAGCAGTTTAAGGTGGAGCCGGCACCAGTTAATGGCCTGACTGTTATCGGCTGGAATGGCGGAGACAATAGCTATTCTATGGCTCCTGTCGCTGGGACGTTTGATATTATGCTCCTTGTTTACGCGCCGGACGCTCAGACTAACTTCTCCATTTTCGGTAACAGCGATGATGCCTATCTGCCAATTGCTGATAAGGCGACTTCGACAAGCTGGTATCGCGACGTGGGCGATCCCTCAATGGAAGTGGATGGTGTGGCCTACCCTGTTTCTACTCGTTTCGATGCTTATGATGCGATCGTGCAGGATCGATGGGTAATTGCTACATACCTAGATGTTAGTGCCGACCTTATCGACAAGCTATTCCAAGGTGCAGTAACGGGCTGGCAGTTTGAGGGCCTGTTTGCGGAGGCCGTCTGGTCCAAGAATGGAGGCTTTTCGTTATCTGAGAAGCAACAGGTTGAAGGTTACCTCGCGCACAAGTGGGGCATCGCTGACAATCTTGCACCATCACACCCCTATAAGGCGGCGCCGCCTGATTTTGAAGGCTAGGTAATGAGCTATGTCGTCGAGCAGTGGAGCAGCGTTGATCTAAACTTTCGTGGCGGGCCTTACGCGGTATCGACTGAATCGCTCGCAATCTCCCTGGACTTCGCCCAAGGGCTTGTCCCGCCTCTACCGTGGACAAAGCCGAGCCTTTTCGCTGAGTACCTGGCGCCTATTCAACGGGCGGGATCCGCTCAGGGGGCGACCTCGATCACGATCACCCCGGCGACACCAGCGGGCGGCGAGCGCGGCCTGCGCTGGATCCGGGCGACCGACCAGGATCTCGGGATCCGTGCCCGCTTCGAGGCATCCGGTCAGAAGGACAGCGCCGGTGTGCTGGCTTGGGGGCTGGCAGCCACCAAGCAGGGCGAGCGTGCGGCGCTGTGGAGTCAGTCAGGCGCCCGCGATCGCGAGCAGGGCCTTCCATGGGGCCGAGCGTTCTCGATCGACCGTATGGGCTACGTCAGCTCCTGGGTAATGAAAACGCCCGCCAGAGATGCAGAGAGGGGCTTTGCCTGGTACTCGGTGAACCTGACCGGCACGGTTTACGACGACGCGGCCGAACGCTACGCGCTCCTGCAGACCGACACGGCCACCACGATCACGCTCGCCGCCGACTCGGGCACGATTGAGATTACAGACCCGGATAACGTCGAGCTTCGGTTCGGCTGGGTGAAGCCGGCGCGGCCGAGCGTGCCCCATGACGTGACGTACCGAATCACAGCCCGCCAAGCTGAGCCCCGCGATTGCGGTCAGCGCCTACCGTGGGGCGCTGGCCAGAGCGTTTGGCATGACTACAACCTCCCATACCCTGTGGAGCCAAACCCGGACCCTGATCCGGTGGAGCCGCCGGAATTCAAAACGGTCTATCTGATTATGAATACGCTGCAAATTACGGACGTTGCGACGGGTACACCGCTGGATATTCAAGGGGTGACCATCGGGCTGGATATCGATTCATGGGCGTGGAAATTCTCCGGCACGCTCTACGGGCAGGGCTCTTTGGCGCTGGTGGCGCCTGGTGCCGGCGGCATGAAAGATATCAGCGTGACGATCAACTCCCACGACTGGGTATTCTCTATCGAGCGCTACACCAGTGATGAGCGTTTCCCTACTGAAAAATTCACCATCACCGGTGTGAGCCGCACGCAGTATATGGCTGCGCCATTCGCGCCGACTCGCAGCTATACCAACGCGAGCGCTACCACCGCTGCCCAGGCGGCAACGGCAGAGCTGCAAAACACGGGTTTCTCCCTGACTTGGCCAACCGGAAACGATGAGGACCTGCCGGATTGGCCGATTCCGCCCGGGGCGTTGAGCTTCCGTGATAAGTCTCCAGCGCAGGTGGTGGCGCAAATTGTAACGGCGGCAGGCGGGATTATGGTGCCTGCCATGGCGGCAGATAACTGGACCGTGCAGCCTCGCTACAAGGTGGCGCCGTGGAATTGGGAAACGGCGACGCCGGATGCAGGCATCTACATTGGCATGGTGCGCTCGCGCTCCGCGCAGTACGAACCGGCACCCGCGTTCAATGCCTGCTATGTGAGCGGTGTTAGCCAAGGGGTAGCCGTTGATGTGCAGCGTGCTGGCAGTGGTGGCACGGCCCCGATGCCTGACATTTACGAAGACCTGATCACTGATAGCCAGCCCGCCATTAGCCGCGGTACAGCCGAATTGGCCGGGGCGGGGAACAAGGTGGTGGAAACCCTGAGCGTGCTCATTCCTGAGTCCGGGGCCGCGCCGGGGGTGGTTCTGCCTGGGATGATGGTGAAAGTCATGCACGATGACCCTTTGCTCGACTACATGGCCCTGGTGCTTGCTGTGTCGATCAGTGTGCAGAAAGCGGGAGGTGCCGAGATTTATCAATCCGTGACCCTGGAGCGCAGCGCATGAGTACCCGTAACCCCTGGCTGAAGTTCCGGCGCTTGCTGCAAGGCGAGGGCCGGTATGTGGTGACCGTGCAGAGCAACAACGGCGACGGCACCAGCACCGTGCAAACCCGCGATGGCATCAACATCACCGTGAAAGGCGAAGATGTGGCCGCCACCAAGAAAGCAATGATCGAAAACGGCCGGCTGTCTTATGAAGTGCCGGTGTTGACGGTATCGACCGTCGAGGTGTGAGCCACTGCTAAGCGTAAGAGAAATTCGGGGCCAGGCCCCGAACCTACCTTCCTACACCGTTCAGGTGTGAGAGACGGGCACCACCCGGGTGCTGTAACACCTGGGTGGTCCTAACAAGCGAGAGCATACCTCGTTTGCCAAGCAAGGCCCGCCGCTGTGTCGACACAGCGCGGTGAGCCTACCTTAATCGGCAAATATGAGGAATCCCCAATGGCTAAACCGCTGTTCCCGTGGATGGGTGGAAAGTCCCGTCTGGCGAGTTCAATCATTCCCTTGTTTCCCGCGCACAGCTGCTATGTAGAGGTGTTTGCTGGGGCAGGGGGTATCTTTTTCGCGAAGTCCCCGTCGCAAATTGAGGTGCTGAACGATATCAATGGCGAGATCGTCAACCTATATCGGGTGGTCAAGCATCACTTGGAGGAACTGTATAAGCAATTCAAGTGGGTGCTGGTCAGCCGGGATCAGTGGTCCTGGCTGCGTGACACGCCGCCGGAAACGCTGACCGATGTGCAGCGCGCTGCGCGGTTTCTCTACCTGCAGAAGCTTGCCTTTGGTGGCAGAGCGACAGGCCAGACCTTCGGCACGGCGGCAACCACACGCCCGAAATTCAACCTGCTGACATTGGAGAATGACCTAGTTGACGCTCATGCCCGGCTGTCACAGGTGACGCTGGAGCAGGGAGATTGGGCAAAAATGTTCGAGCGCTATGATCGCCCCGACACGCTGTTCTACTGCGACCCGCCCTACTATGAAACGGCAGGGTATGGCACGGAGTTCGGTGTGGATCAGTACGAACAGATGGCCCGCTTGGGGCGTGAGTGCAAAGGCAAGGTAGTGATCAGCCTGAATGACCACCCCGTGGTCAGGGAGATTTTTGAGGGCTTCGAGATTCACTCAAAGGACTATGAGTACACAGTGGGTGGAGGGGCGAAGGATAAGCGCCAGGCCTGCAAAGAGCTGGTTATTCTGAACGGCAATGCGGTGGAGCAGCAGGGCGGGTTGTTTGGGTTGGGTGCTTGATCGGGTATGACTAGCGCCCATGGGTTGGCTTGATACGGAGCGCTGGCCGGATAATGATGTTGGCCGGCCAGCGATACCGTTTAACCTGTGGGATTCTCGACTGGAACAGGTAACTTCAGTCGATCCTCGATGATGTCGTATACCTGGGCGTGGGTGAAATTCTTGATAACCCCTGCGATGCAAAGCTGTATCAGGTAACCTTCCACGAGTTTCTTGTTGTCGGGATACAAGCCGGCAACGTAGCCAACCTCATGGCTTTCGCTGCAATTAAACAGCTTGTCATCTCTCGCTTTATCACGTCCCATGTGAACCTCCAGTGTTATGAATTGCATATGTGTTATATGGGGCTTGAGCCTGGTTTTCAACTCTTCTGGTGATCTGCGGTGAAATTGCAAAAGTGGTATTACGGGCAGCCGGTGGCGGTGGTCTTCTTTGGGAGTTGCTTGGTCCTGATCGGTGGCTTTGTTTTTCCGGGTGTTATGGGCTTTGACAGGATCGCAGGCAATGTCGTTGCGGTGGGCGGTGTGGTGTTTATAGCTGCACTGATATTCTTTTTTGTCCGGGTGTGGGCGGTGTACCGAAACGGTCGCGCAGAGGGTGAGCAGTGCCGTTATTGTGCTGGTCCAGTGGATCCGTGGGCTGGTCGGTGTGGTGGCTGCGGAAAATCCTCGGCTTGATCCTGTCCCTGGCGGTTGTTGGGCCGCGCCGCGTATCGCTGACATGTTTGTCGCTGGCCTGAGGACGGAGATCCTGCGATGGCCGGCGGCGGGCAGGTTCAGAATGCCTGCTTCGCTTGTCGGGGTCTGTCAGTAGCCATCCTCGGATGGTGTAAGAAATTCCATCATTTTAATTCCAGCTTTGCACCATTTTTGCACCATATGGAATTATGGTGCTTCCATCCTGTTGTTATCCCTTTCTTTTTTCTAAGCCTGCGTCCAGTCCATCATCGGGGCTACGCTCAGGCGGCGGTCCAGTGTACGGGCTGTGGTGTGGGCGGTGGGGTCGGTCATTAACACGGTATCGGGCATATGATTGGAGGCCTTCGCGACGGCCGCGGTGGCGGTAACACAGGGGGCGATTATCGCATGTTGTGCCGATCGGGCGTAGTGGTGAGGTGCTGCTGATGTAATGAGCCGGCCGGGGCTGCCTGTAATTGCCGGGGGCGTTCTGCTAGAATCCGCGCCTTTCCTTACTGTCGGGTGTTCATAATGACCCAAACACGGCTGAGTCCGCCCTAGCGCGCCCTCCTTAAATGGCTTTGCCGTGCGGTGCCTGTTGGTGCCGTTCTTCGTATTTTATTGCTGCCGCTGCGCAGCCTTTGCTTGTTATTTCCAAACACAGGATTGAAATCCATGCTTCGAACGATTCAGCAGGACTGGTTCAGTAACGTCCGTGGCGACTT
>OJBB01000024.1_pt1 | contig 99446 bp, 85 predicted proteins | sample 1590401 | NCBI WGS metagenome assembly OJBB01 (sample SAMN05416789, study PRJEB24817) | seawater metagenome | isolation source: Sea water | place: Canada:Atlantic | collected 2013-07 | reverse complement strand
CCAGCCAAAGCCGCTTTTAACATTTTCATATTCATCGTATTTTCCCTTGTAATACATTCCTGAGAATAGAAATGGATTCTAGTTATTGTACCTTTGTGTAGCATTAATTGAGCCAGCTATATTTAATTGTTAATTTTCACTATGATAGCTGAGTATTTATTGAGCACAACATCCTTAGTGTAAAGTAATCGGACACTATGATGTTTGTAAGATGCTGTTTTAAAGTTGCTTTCTTTACATTGTTTTTACTTGTACGATTATTACCATCCAACAAAACATTCCTGTATAATCCCGCGCATTGAACAATCGCCTAAGCAAACACCCTGAGTTTGCAATAAAGGCGTTAAAATCACCATTTATGACGCTGCTCTTCTCTTGATTAGATACTTGAAAAAGCACCTGTTACGAAAAATTAGAGTAAGTAGAGAGCAACCATGACCGTAGAACAATTCGACCCGAAAACACCTAAAGCAAGTAAGAAAAGCAGTAACTCTGCTGAAAGCCAAACAACGACTTTAGACATTCCATCTAAAATGATTGCCGAGCAGGCTAACGAAGTTGTTAGTGCTACTAACGACTCAAATCGCGCTGCAAAGGTAGGCTTCGTAAGTCTCGGCTGACCTATCACCAAAGGTCAACCCGTCTCGAAAGTGTTGTTATATATGGGGTAAGCTAATTTTTATTGATTTTTGCTAAAGGCACATCTAAAAATTCACTCCAAACTTCAGGCTCTTCATTAAAATCTAATTTGTTAATCACTTCTAAATCAAACTTGTTATCTTTTCTATCAACACCATACCATTTAAGGGATTCAATTAAGGTATTTGTTCCGCCAAGTCCAGGATCACTTAGATGCTCCGCAATTGCCGTCCCCTTAATCAATAAATATTTATTTTCCATCACAGTAGCGTTAAGAACGTTCTTTGTATAAAGCTCAATCTTAATTTCTGTATGTTTATTTAACGTTTGAATCGTTATTTGTTTAACGTGAGAAAATATCTTTTCTCTTATTTTTTGCCTGAGGACCGTATTTTTATAGTTAATAATATCTGGAGATATTTGTGACATTTTAAGTGGATCAATATCCGGTATTTGTTTTAATTTTGATAAATCATTTTCTAAAGCTATTTTCTTTTCGGTTTCTTTATCCAATAAACTAATTAAAGTTCCTGCCCCTGCACCGGCTTTACTGATGTTTTCAGCTAACCCATTAATGGTTGATTCTGTTTCTTTAATTTTGTGTTCAATCTCGATAACTTTGAAGCCTTGATCCTCTTTAATCGGCTGAGAAATAATAACCCCGATCATTTTAATGATTGCTGTTTCTAAAACCTTACTATCAATGGTACTGGAGATACACTTAACTGAGGGATCATTTTTTCCTGCGCATATATATCTTTGTGTTTCGTATTTTGTTCCTGATTTTGATAGGAATGTTTGTATTGTATTATCACAAAAAGAACATCTTGTTTTCCCAAAGCCACTAAATAAAGCTGCGTTTCTTTTTGTTCCGCCAGCTCTTTTTGCTTTTTTAATGTTTTGTATTTGTGCAAACTCCTCAGGTGTACAAAGAGGAGGATAATAATCAGGAATAATGTGCTCCTCTCCTTTTATATTAACTCTAAATTCACCAAGTAATGTCTTGCTTGTATGAAATTTGGCAATCATATTTTGCCCCCAATTGATCCCTTTTTTCTTATGGGCAGTTCTTGGAGACTTGTATCCTTTTTCTTCTAAGGCTTGTCTTATTTTTATATGCCCTAATCCTGAAAGGTTGAGCTCAATAATTTCTCTAGCAATTGGGAAATAGTGGGGGTGTGGTTTCACATAACCAGAACTAGTATCAACCCACCATTTATTGTGTCCATAACCTCTCAATGCTAAACAGTACCCGTCTTTGTCTTTTTTACCACTTTTGATTAGATCAACTTTTTTAATTGCAGAACCGACAACCTTGTCACTTAAAACCTTTGAATAATTACCTGATTGTTCAAGTTCAATCGCTAGTGTTATCGTGTCAGCAACGTTGTTCCGGGTATATACTTTGTTGTTGTTCCATGTGTATAAATCTACACCTGCTTGCATGATCTCAATTACTAACTGCTGTGCATCAGTTAGTCCTAACCGGGTCAACCGATCTATACTCTCTATTGCTATTACTGAGCCTGAAGCTATTCGTCTTTTTTTACAAAGTTCAAGAAAAACACCTAATTGACCCTCGCTAATATTCTTTCCGTGATACGCCGATTTTCCGATATCTTCCATCCACTCTCGTGGCTTATCCTGAAATTTTTCAATCGTTTTATTCACAGCATCAATTTCTGTTTGTCTACCTATCCCTGATTTTCCTTCTTTCGCTTGCTTGTCTGTAGAAACACGTGCATACAAATACAAAGTTGGTACTGTTGATTCCATTTTTAATCCTCTAAATTTTCAATCACTACAGGTTCTTTTGAACTCATGCTTTCAATTCCTTTTTTTAACAAGTAATTAAATATGAGCTGTTTGTTACCTGTGCTATTTTCTTCAATCCATTTCAATGATTTTTTATCAATATAAATGCTTGTCAATTTAGTATCTTCGTCACGATCTTTAAGTCGTCCTGGGGCAATTATTTTTTTCATTAGGTAAGTGTTATAAGTTAGAAAATGTAACTATACATAATTAATTTAATTATAGCTATATGTTAATTTTTGTATTGACATGTAGCTATAATTGTGATAGGATATGCATTCAGTTCAAAGGAGGTTTAATGTCAAATGAAGATTCTAAAAGCATATATCAAAACCCTTTTACCCGATGCAAAAATCAACGTCAAAAATTAACAATTCCACTGCCTGAGCTTCTTAAGCTAGATGAAGAACAATTTAAAATAACTTTTTGCTGTCAACTTGCACAATACATAAAAGATACAAATAGCTTAAAAGAGCTTCGCAATGTACTTAAAGCTGTTGCAGAGTACGAGATTGTGCGAGAAAAAGACTTTTTTATAACAAAATCAGCCGGTTACTTTGACTATAAAGATAAGCAAATTTTCTTCAAAGAAAGACCGGATGAAATTTTAATAGGCTTCTTTGTTGAGTCACAGCTAATTTGTCGTCTAGAAGAGTACAAGTACTTCTCGCTACAAGCAGTAACTGAAGCTGTAAAAGACTTCTAACCCCAAAATAACCAACATATTTTTAAATTCAATTTTTTTGAAGGGAGAAGTCATGCCTGATTTTAGTATGTGCAAAGCATTTGAGTGTCCTGTTAAAAGTTTATGCTATCGATATAGAGCTCCGCCTGATCTTGTGCAGCCTTATTTTCAAGCGCCTTTTGATCACAAAAAACAACACTGCATAGCGTTTAAAGCTATTGGTCTTACGCCTGTTATGACATTAGAAGATGCAGAGGATTTTTGGAGCAATCATGCCTGATATTTGGAAATGCCGTGGCTTGAACTGCACAAAACGCGTTAATTGCTATCGCTATCGAGCTGTTTCAAATCCGGAGAGGCAGTCCTTTTATCGCGATTCGCCTATTGATGTTGCAAGCCAAGAGTGTGATGGCTATTTACATATTATTAATCCTGAAAAACTAATGTTGAATAATAAAATAATTTAAATCAGATATTTATTGGGAGTTTTTTATGTCTTCTTTTAAACAAAATCATGATCGACAAGTAAAGCTACTGAAGATGCTTAATAACAAAATTACGCGTGATTTGTTGGTCGAAAATGAAGTAATAAATATTAATTTTTGGGGCAAATTGCACACATTACTTAAAAACAAAAATGAAGATGAATTTTATCAAACAGTAAGTAAATTAACACTAGATACAGAAAGTGTGGCTGTTTTTACGTTTGAAGACATAGAAATTCGTTTAAATGTTTTTGTATTTACAGAACCTTTATCTAAAAACTCAGAAAGCTTTCAATTTTTTAGTTTTATTTTGCTTGAAGAGCACAACGAGCAGAAGTACGAGGAAGAAGAAATGGATAAATACCTGAAAGACATGGAAATTATACTTGATATATAAAAGTAGGTTTTGTGTAGTTGAAGCTTACGTAAACAGTAGTGTTATTAAAGCATTACATCTGCGTGATACACATGAGCGCTCTTACAAGCTAGCAAAAGCAGGTTTAGAGTTTGTTATTGATGAAAAACTTCAGGCTGCTTTTAAAAATCGAATTAATGAAATGAAGCTAAAGCTATGTATTCAAAAAAGCTTTAAGGGGCCACTTCATAATTACGATGAATGCAATGTTGGTTATATAAGCATGAATGGATTACCAGCAGTTTGGCACATAACAACTCACGATAAAAAAACGGGAGAAAGAGTTAAAGCAAAGCATTTTAACCATCAAAATATCGTATTTAAAGTGACAGTTTATAAAGCTTGTGACTTTGCAAAAAATCAATCGGGAGTACTAAATGACTAAATTATTTTCTCTTTTTGTTATCGCATTATTACTAACAGCTTGTGGCGGCTCTGACTCTGATTCTAGTAATACTGCCGGAAATTCAAATAACAGCGCAAGCAATGAAATTACTTATGTTGCAGGTGAAATTAAATACTCTGCTGATAGCCAAGACAATCTAATTGCACCAATGAATGATAAGACTTATGGTTCTGTAGGTCAAAATTGTGCTAGCTCAACATATTACTTTGAATCTGAAAACGTTGTTGTATTCGGTGGTGAGGGTTATCCAGAAACCGACTTAAAGTATGCCGCAACTTTGGTTGAGCAAAATTTAGATACCGCTTTTAGCAAAATGAACATTACTAAAGAAGAGTTTACCAAAGCAAGACCTCTTTATATTGCAAAGGTTGCTGAAAAAATAATTGATTTAATGGTTGATGGTTGGGTTGTAGATGGTGTTGATTATGACATCACAAGTCTTCCTTTGGAATCTTACGGAATTGCTTTTGATTCAACAGGGTGGTCTGTTGCAACTTATGCTCAGAAAATATCTCTTGTTGAAGCTTACTGGAATTCTTTAGATGCTTCTGGTCAGTATTTGGTTGGAAGAGAGTTTGATGCTGTAAGTGATTTTGAAATTTCAGAGTTGTTTGTTTCGACTGGTGGCTACAAAGTACCAGCTAAAATAATGGTTTGTTTGTCCGATAGAATGAATGAATCTCAGTATGGTGAGGGTACATTGCTTGGTATGAACTTGGCTCATCATTCTGTATATAAACGTGCGAACAATGATGAATCACAAGTTATTTTGCATGAGCTTATTCATACTATTCAACAAAACATTTCTTCACCTTTAAAAACTATTGGTTTTACTTTAGATCATTGGTTTAAAGAGGGACAAGCAACATTTCTAGCAGGTCAAACCAAGGCAGATAGCAAAGATGGAATGCGTCCTGTTGATGTTGTTACATACTGGGATGAAAACCAAGTTTTTAGCTCAGGAAATGATGCTTACAAACATTATGCTTTAGCTTACAGCTTGATTGCTGATAAAGAAGCTATGAAAGGCTTATTATATGATGTTCGTAATTATACCGGTGGTGGCGATACAGTTCCAAGCAATGGTATTTCGGGAATAGCATTTGAATCAGCTTTTGATGAAAACATGAATACAACACTTCAAAATTTCAGAACTAACTACAACTCCTTCTAACCTTTCTAGCTCAATAACTTACCTTTGTTTGATTTCAACTCATTAGGAGAAGTGTATGTATTTTTGCGGACCGTTTTTTGGTTGGATCATGTACCTTTGCACACGTAAGCGCAGTCAGCGGAGAAGTATGGAAAATTTTATCGAAGATCTGTTTAGCTGGTTTCCAAATTTTGTCGGGGATATATTTTCATTTTTATTAGTAAATGATGTGGCTGTAATTATATACATTTTGACCGCAGGGCTTTTTGGCATGGTCATTGACGAATGGCTTCGCTAGCAATAAATAAAAGAATTAATTGAGCTCAATTGTTTAGTAGATTTTTTTGGGAGAAAGTATGATTTGTAGTGTCATAGGTGATTTTGTGGGTAGTATTTACGAAGATCAGGGTATCAGTTCTTTTAACTTGCCAATGGTTACACCGAGCTCCCATGTTACTGATGAATCAGTCGCTATAGCAGGGATTTGTGACGCACTTGTTCATAATTTAGACTATGGAGAAGCATTGTTGAAGTGGTTTAATCGCTTTCCAGATGCTGCATATGGGTTTGGCACTGCGTCTTGGATTCAAGAACAGGATGTAAATTATGTGGGAAATTCGGAAGGTAATTTGGCTGCATCAAGAGCAGCACCGATAGGCTTTTTAGACCTGCCTTTATCGTTGCTTCTTGATTATGCAGAAGCTTCAGCTAGACCTACACACAATTCTGAGGATGGAATAAATGGCGCAAAAGCAATGGTTTATACAATTTGGAGTGTAAAAAAAGGAAAGTCTCAACAAGAAATCTTTAATTACCTTTTTTGTGAGTTTGGTTATCTCATGGACTTTTATACACTTGAAAATATAAAGAATACAAATGAAACGGGTAGTAGTGCATATAACACTGTGGGTATGAGTATATGGCTTGGAATGTCAGGCAAGAGCTATATTGAGACATTGCAAAATATACTTTATATAAATAATGATGGATTGGATCTTGACTCAATAATGAGCATGGCTAGCTCTGTGGCTTATGCATACCATTTTGGCGGCAATGCAAAGAATGCTAACAAAAATAAGGGGTATAAAAAGTTGGAATTTGAAACCAAGAGATATCTTTTTCAAAGCAAGAATCAACCGATATTACAATCTGTTCAAGAGTTCGAATTAAGCAAACAGATTTGTGGAATACCTTTTTAGAAACTCGTAATAGCGTAATGTTTTTGAATCGAAGACTAATAAATGAACCATGAGTATTTAATAAGATTGTAAATAATGATTGGTTTGTTTGTATGTTTTTTGATAAAATATAGATATAATAATAAAATTATCAGGTGATAAAAATGAAACCTTTTGACAAGTTTAAGTTACAAGATTTACTTGATTTTATATCTTTGCATAACATCACTAAAAAGGATGGTAGAGGGCATAAAAGCGAATACCGAACAAAGAATACAATTGTAGATTATTTGCAATTAAGTGAGCTTTTATCATGCACAGAAAGAAATGCCAGGGCAATTGTTAGTGGTGCTGTTAACATCAGAAAACATCACTATGATCTTTTGGCATTCCACACCAAATCTAAGCAGCCTGAATTAATATAATGGTGAAAGAATTAAGTAATACATTTCTATAGTCATATTGTTTGTTACCGCCTTCGGCGAAATTTAACCAGTATGCTTTTTAATCTTTGTTTTCTACTTTTCCACATTAAGTACTGTTTTTCTTTTAAAGAATAATAAAAAAACCATAACTAATGCGGGGATCCCTCATTCTGGTTTCTATTCCTGAACATCGTGAAGGGCAAAATGAAAGAGGGTATTGGCAACTTCTGACATACAAAGTAGCTAGGTTTTTATTTCTATGGTGTTCCTGACCTACCTTAATCATGCTTGAGCACCTTGAAATATCAGAAAGTGCTGAGCTTAAACTGTTCACTTTCCTAATTCAGGGATTGAGGTTTCAAACATTTCATGCAATCTTCTCATGGTAAGTTCGAATGAATGCTTCTTGTAAGCATCAATACTTTCTTGATTGTTACTGTGCTTTCCTCTCAGTAAATGTGGATACTTAGCTAATCTAGCCTTGATTTCATCATTTCTGTGATACGCATCCATTGTCTGATGAAAATTACTTCGCTCACACACTATTGCCAAGCGATTATAGTAATCATTTTCGGGACTTGTAGCGAATTTAATAAGATCTGTATCTTCAATGTCAGTAATCCATTTAATTACTTCAAGCGCATCATATTCACCGCACTTAATAGCATTAACATTTACAATTTCATTATCCAGTTCACATGCCTTAATTCTAATTCCACTTGTTATTATTAGTATTTTCATTATAACACCTTTGACTTTCGTCACAATTTATTTGCTGATTCAGCAACTTAATATTCTAATAATTAAAGTTTGTTTTTAAATCAGCGTAACTTGTATATATTATATAATAAAACTGTAATTAAATAAATATTAAAGGCGTATATATATTTAATAAGTTGTTAAATATATAGGTATTGATATAATGTTTTTAATAATAATTCTTCATGGGGCCGCTTATGGGTAAACAAATGGGAAGACCATCTTTAAAAAAGATAGATAAAATGCGAAGAGCTGCGCTTAGACAAAGAGAGGTCGTGTCTGAACTTCAAACTGTATTTGATGTAGAAGGTGATAATGAGGAAGAAATATTAGCTATCACTGGCCCTGGTATTCGTCCCAAGTCACGTAAAACAAGATTGAAAATCGCAAAAGATACTTTTGATAAAATGATTGAAGATATTCGTATCTATGAATTAGAAGAAGGTTTGCAGCATTTACCGATTGATTCGGTTGTAGACCCATTACTCGAAAACAACACAGTTAAAAAAGTTGGTAGAAAATCGAAAGATGAATTTACCATTTTAGATCGAAAGCTACTGCTAGCAAGTAGGAACCTTGATTCAACAATTGAAGAATGGGAAGAAAACGGCAGTGATGAGCCGCCCGTAGTAAAGGTAACGGATAAAACAGGACAAAGGCATGGTCGCAAGCCTAAAACATTTCCTCAGCGCGTGTTGGAGTTAAAAAAAGAGATTATCGAAACAAAAACAAAAATAATAGAATTGGAATCAAAGTTAGATAATATTCAGTTAATGGAACGGCAGGTACGTATATTCCAAAACAACAAGCGTGAAGCTGTTAAAACTAGAAAATTGACGCAGGATGAAATTAAAGCAGCAACACCTGAAGATAAATCTACATCGGAATACAAAGAAACTTCTGAGTATAAAAATGCAAAATCAAAATATAGAGCTTCAGTAAAAAAAGAAAGAGAATATGAAGTAGAAATTAAACAGTTAACAGTCAGAATAGAAAGATTTAAAGGTTTGTTCGATCATGGATGGAGACCAGACCAAATCGAAAGGATAAACCTGGCTAACCCTTCTGAAGAAAAGCTTCAGGCATTGTTAAAAAAGACTGAAATCAAAATAGAGACAAGCCCATTTGATAACTCAACATTATTTATCAATGAGAGTAAAGCTATTGAAACACAAGAAGATCTACAAAGAACAGAGAAATACCTAGAGGCACTGAAAAAGAAACAAGCGTTAATGCAAGAGATAAAACGTATTGAGGCTGAAATGAAGATAAATTTAGCTATCTAACGGATGAGCAAACTTATGTGTGGACTCCCTTGGCTAATGGCTTAACTTAACCGTGCATGACTATAATATCACAATGCTTACAACATATTGCCGAGCAACCAAACAACCTTGAACCGCTGCTACCATGGAACATTGAGCACGGCTAGGTGCCGTTCCCTATACGATTACTGTCAACAACAAAAAATTGACACAAAGAAATTAATGCATACTTAGTAAGGGTATAGCTAACGGCACCTGCCTCTAGCGTTTGTTCTCAGATACATTATATCTTCACTTAATTTAGGAGATAACATGAGGATTTTTCGTAACCAAGATCAATGGCAAACCATTATTGAAGATCAACAAACTAGCGGTTTAACCATCCTTGATTATTGCCAACAACAGCAATTATCAACCTCTAGCTTTTATGCCGTTCGAAAAAAAATCAGCTTGTCGTCAGGTAACTTTGTTCGCGCCAAAATAACACAACAGGTGGAACTCATTGAAGAGCAAACCTTCATAACTGTTAGCGTGGGTAAGGCGAATGTCAGTTTACCGGCATCAACCTCTGTGACTTACCTAAGCCTATTATTACGTGAGCTTATTTAATGAAGATGTTTGTTGAGCCATCAGAGGTTTTTCTTCATCGAGATTTTGTTGATTTTCGTAAAGCAATAAATGGCCTCGCTGCGCTTGTTGAAGATGAGCTAAACCGTGATGCCTATACGGGCGCTTTATTCGTTTTTTGCAATAAAGCCAAAGACAAATTGAAAATATTGTACTGGGACAAAACAGGTTTTGCGCTCTGGCAAAAGCGTTTGGAAAAACAAAGATTCAAATGGCCGAGCAAGATCAACACGCAGGAATTTTCATTAACGGCTGAGCAACTCAATTGGTTACTCTCAGGATATGATGTCCTTGGTCATCAAGAGTTACATTATCAGTCGATGATCTAGTTGAATGGTATTTACCTTTGTTCGCAGTCAACGATCATTGACACAAACGCTTGTCTTCATTGCCTCCAAAGGCAGTATCTGGTTGGATTTTTTGTTAAAATCTGCGGATGAAATTCAATGCAAACTCCTTACCAAATGACCCAGAACAACTTAAGCAAATGTTGCTTGAGTTGCAGCAACGTATGGATGAAGAATTAGCTCAAAAAGATAATGAGTTAGTAGAAAAAGACGTTGCTTATCAAATATTACTTGAGCGTTATAATCTCAAGCTTGCCAACGAATACAGCAAAAAATCAGAAAGAATGCCTGGTGCTGATGAAGTATTCAATGAAGTAGAATTAGTGCTTGATGAACACGACAAAAAACTTCTGGCCGAAACAAACTCTGACGCGATAACGAAAACCAAGCCAAAACGTAAGCCTTTACCTCAAGCACTACCGCGTAAAGAAGTTGTGGTTGATATTATTGATGCAGATAAAGTTTGTGATTGCTGTCAAAGCCCGTTGCATAAAATGGGTGAAAGTAGCAGTGAAGCCTTAGAGTTTATGCCTGCTCATATCAAAGTGATTAAAACCATTCGGCCCAAATACACCTGTCGACAATGTGAGCGTGTTGGTATTGAAAGTGTGGTGAAAACCGCCTTGATGCCAGCAACGCCAATACCAAAAAGTATTGCAACACCCAGCTTACTCAGCCAAATCATCTCGTGTAAATATCAATTTGGCTTACCATTAAACCGCCAAGAAACCATGTTTAGTGATATTGGACTCGAATTGAGTCGTCAAACAATGTCGAGTTGGATGCTGCGCAGTGCTCAATTACTTGAGCCACTGTATAGGCGATTAAAAGAAGTATTACTCGCAGAGCCTGCCATTTTTGCTGATGAAACACCATTAAAAGTCATCAAGGCAGAAAAAACGACCAGTTATATGTGGGTGTATTGCTGCGGCAGTGATAGGCCAAGTGAAACAACCAATATCGTTTTATACGATTATCACAACAGTCGCGCAGCACAATGTGCGATTGACTTTCTTGATGGCTACCAAGGCTACATGCATGTTGATGGTTATAAAGCTTATGGGCTAACAGAGGCAAAATTGGTCGCCTGTCTTGCGCATATTCGTCGTAAGTTCATTGATGCGAAGAAGATACATGCCAAAGCGAAAACGGGTAAAGTTGATGTGGTATTAAACTTAATCGGTAAGCTCTACGGGTTAGAGCAGCGAATTAAAGGAAAATCGAGTGAAGATAAGTTCAACAGCCGGCAGTCACACGCTAAGCCAATCGTAAAAGAGCTACATCACTGGCTGATAAAGCACAAAGATAAAATCCCGCCTAAAAGCAAACTTGGCGAGGCAATAAGCTACAGTTTAAATCAGTTTGATAAATTCCAACGCTACCTTGAAGATGGCAGACTATCGATTGATAACAATCGAGCAGAGCGGGCAATAAAACCATTTGTGATCGGTCGCAAGGCATGGCTGTTTTCAAATACCTGCAATGGTGCTCATGCGAGTGCTATCCTCTATAGTATTGTTGAAACAGCATTATGCCGTATGCGTCATAATGCTGTTTATACCGAAAGAAAAACTATGCCGAATCACTTGGCTGAATCCTATAATACAAAGATACTTGCATATAATTGCTTCGGCATAGTTTGATCTGACTTCCAATAATTAATTTACGGATAAAGATCATGACTGTTTCGGCATTCTTCAAGTGTAAGAAAACAATAACGCGACTTCATATGGGCCCTTTGGGCATTTATATGAAGGCTTATGCAGAGCGCTTAATTTCTGAAGGTCACTGCTACCAGAGTGGCGCTCGTAACATTAGGGTTGCTGCTGATTACAGCGTATGGTTAGCCAGAAAAAGGTATAAGGTAACTGATGTTAATGAAGCCTCAATATTAAAATATGAGCAGTTTAGACAAAAACATCGTCATCCTTTTTTGTCCGATCACGCCGCTCTTATTAGGCTTATTAAAGTACTGAGGGCGCTCAATGCAACGGCGGAAGCAACGATTATATTGGATCCTTTGTCGCAGATTATTCATGAGTTTGAACAGCATTTGATGCAAAACCATGGACTTTGTGAGACTTCAGTCATCAGACATCGAATACCTCTAAGGAAATTTCTTTGGCAATGCTGTCCTGATCGGTGATGGTGTTTCAAGCTTTTCAAGTTTAAGAGGACTGAGGGCGAATGAAATAGCTCTTTTGAAGTTAGATGACATCAACTGGCATGCAGGTAACCTCAACATCCGTGGAAAAGGTCGAACGCTTATTTCTTTGCCTTTGCTACCTGAAGTGGGTGCAGCGCTATCAGATTACTTACAAAACGCACGGCCAAAGACTGATAGTCGCTCCGTCTTTGTACGCTCATTAGCGCCATATTCTCAGTTTGCAAGCTCTGCTGGGATCTCACAAATTGCTAAAGCAGCGTTACTGCGAGCCGAGTTAACACTAAAGCATAAAGGGACGCATATTTTTCGCCATAGCCTTGCAACTAACTTGCTTCAAGCAGGTGCCTCACTGTCCGAAATTGGTCAACTACTTCGCCATAAAAGCCATGACTCGACACGTATTTATGCCAAAGTTGATATTGATGGATTAAGAGCATTAGCCATGCCATGGCCGGGAGTAGCGCAATGATATCCTTACGTCAAATATTACATGAATATGTGGCACTTAGACGTGGACTGGGCCACAAGTTTACTCAACCAGCTAGAGATTTAGAAGCCTTCGTTACGTTTATGGAGCAGCAGTACAATAGCACTTTTGTCACTACCAAGCTCGCACTTGAATGGGCAACCCAATCGCCTGGTAAAAATGCTAGCTGGGCTATCAAACTAGCATATGTTCGCGGGTTTTCTCGGCATTTGCAAGCAATGCACATACGCACAGAGGTACCGCCAGTTGGACTTTTACCCTATAGCGGATCTGCTAAACCGTACATTTACTCTGATATTGAGATACAAGCATTGTTGGAGGCCGCGTTAGCACTTAAACCTGTAAACAAATTAAGACGCTGGACATACCATTGCCTCTTTGGCCTCCTACCGACAACAGGTTTGCGTATCAGCGAGGCTTTGACTCTCAAACGCCAAGACGTAGATCTTGAGAACTGTATTCTCACTGTATGCGATACAAAGTTTGGAAAATCACGCTACGTCCCAATACATCCAAGTACTCAGCGTATCCTGGTCGAGTATGATCGCCGCCGTGATGAACTTATTAACCCTCCTTGCAGTGAGTACTTTTTAGTAGCAGAGCGCGGTGGCCGTTTATTACCCCAGTATGTTTCTCGTGTATTTTTACGTTTATCACGACAAATTGGACTACGTGCCCAAAACGCTAGCTCAGGACCACGGATCCATGACTTTAGACATAGCTTTGCGGTGAATACGCTATTGCGATGGTATAGAGCTGGAGAAAAGGTAGACACCTTGCTACCGAAATTGTCTACTTACCTAGGCCACAGTTGTGTGCGTGATACCTATTGGTATTTATCGGCCTGTCCAGAGTTAATGGAACTTGCTGTGCGCCGCCTAGAAACGCGTTGGGAGGCTGAACTATGAAAACTACTACCGCATTTCCTCGCTTGCTTGAACGTTGGTTTACTATTCGTTTAATCAGTCAAAAACGCGTCAGTCACAACACGATAAGCTCCTATCGAGACACGTTCCGACTGCTGTTGGTGTTTGCAAAAAAACAGCTAGAGAAAGCGCCATCTGCGCTAACGCTAGAAGATGTCAATGCAGAATTAGTTAGCGCATTTCTTAATGACCTTGAGAAGCACAGAATAATCAGTGCTCGCACAAGGAATTTACGGCTGACTGCTATTCATTCATTCTTCCACTTTTTAGAATACGAAGAGCCTGGTTATAGCGCACAAATTCAGCAAGTATTAGCTATCCCTAGTAAACGACATGAGCAGAGGCTGATCCACTTCTTGGAACGAACGGAAATAGAGGCATTACTGGCAAGTCCGGATAAAACGACTTGGATAGGCCGTCGTGATCACGCTCTACTTTTTTTAGCGTTACAGACAGGGTTGCGCCTTTCTGAACTCATCAGCCTCAATAGTACGTCCCTAGTTCTTGACAAAGGTGCGCACGTCCGATGTTTTGGCAAAGGCCGCAAAGAAAGAAGTACCCCTTTAACCAAACCTGCTGTTCGTATCATGAAAACTTGGCTGTTAGCGCTTCCTGATATGGAAGAGGATGTACTGTTTCCAACAATACGCGGCAATCGTCTTAGTGCAGACAGTGTGCAGTATTTAGTAAAGAAACATGTTGCTAATGCAAGCATTCAATGTCCATCGTTGAAGCAGAAGCATGTGACACCTCATGTGCTTCGACACACCGCAGCAATGGAACTGCTTAGCGCAGGTGTGGATACCACGGTAATAGCGATGTGGCTTGGACATGAATCTACACAAACGACACAAAGATACTTACATGCTCATATGGCACTGAAGGAGGCGGCATTAGCGAAAGTAGTGCCATTTAATAAGCACAGTGATCTTCACTATAAACCGAGCGATAAGTTGTTAAATTTTCTCACCAGCCTGTAACTATAGGGTTAAACTATGCCGGATAGAAACCGGATACTTACAGTCAAATGATAGTAATACCAGCACACTTATGAAATTGGACATTATGTGTTCGGCATAGTTTTTCTTTCGGTATAAACCGCTAAGGCCAATGGCCTAGTCGTGCATGACTATATCACAAGATGCTTGCAGCATGTTGCTGAGCAACCAAACAACCTTGAACCGCTTTTACCATGGAATATTGAACGCGGCTAGGTGCCGATCCCTATACGATTACCATACTTATGCTTTAATTGCATTTTGTTTCAAGTGGTTAGAGGAGATGTGAGCTTCAAGTGTTATCGTGGCGGGTTTGTTATTAATAAGCCAACAAAGGAATTATTCCGGTTTCATTTCAACATTTGATTGCACTTTTTTGTTTTTATAAATACAAACTTGAATAACTTTTTTTGCTAAATCTACGCCAACTCTAGTTCGATACATATTCTGGACTCTTTATAATATATTGGTGTGGTAACTTTTATATTACCTCACTCGTTAAGGGTGAGGGAGTCCAATTATCTAAAGCACTCATCTAACATTTATGTGACGTCGAGTTCGATTCTTTTCATACTACAATCATGATCTCATTAACGAAAAAATCAAGCACTTTTAATGGGACACTGGTATATATAGGGTTGCATATTTTTCACGTAAAGGTGCCTTAAGGAATTTTCCTGTAGCTGTTTTAGCAATATCATCCACAAAGATAATACGTTTAGGAACTTCATAACCAGCCAGTTCATCTTTGCAGATATTTATAATCTCAATTTCTGTTATTTCTACATCTATTTTTGGGGTAACAATCGCCGTTACTGCCTCTGTCCAATGAGGGTGTGGTAAACCTATAACAGTAACACCAGCTACACCTGGATGTGACATGATGACTCGTTCTACTTTAACAGAAGGAACATTTTCCCCTCCTGTTTTAATCATATCTTTTTTTCTATCAACAAACATTAATTGATGATCTTCATCAAAATAACCTAAATCCCCCGAGTGATGCCAACCAAATTTTGATACTTCTGAGGTAGCTTCGGGATCTTTATAATAGCCATTCATTGCTGAAGGTGAACGCCAGACTATTTCTCCTATTTCACCATCAGGCAATATTTTACCATAATCATCCATGATGGCTTGATCTGTTGTTACTAAGGCTTCCCCCCAGTAATTACCATCTTTATACGACCATTTATCTTGAAATACAGTAGTAACTGGTGTCATTTCTGTTTGGCCTGATCCCAAAATAAATGGACATTTGAAAATAGCTTTTAAGCGAAGTAAGCTGGGCTTATCAATTGGTGCCATGGCATACATACAAGTTTCTAATGCGCTAAAATCATATTTTTCTATATTAGGAACCTCTAAAAGTGCTTTCCACATTAAAGGTAAAAGGAAAATAAAATTAATTTTTTCTTTTGCAATAATTTTAGCAAAACTTTCAGGCTCAAAATTTCTAAATATATGAACAGTACCATTCATATGTAATACAGATGTTGAAATGAGGTGTTGTGCGCAATGAAACATAGGCATAACTGAGGTGCCGATACTTTCTTTTTTAACACCTAATTCAATAGCCGCGGATAAGCTATTAATAAATAACGCAAGGTGAGACGTTTCAACACCTTTAGGTTTAGATGTTGTACCACTAGTGTATAAAATTTGTAGCGGATCACGATCATGAATAATAAGGTCTTCATTTTCTTTATCAGAGGTCGTTTCAAGTAACTGATTAAAACAAAGGTGATGACTTGGCACTGAACAACCCGTAACAGGTATTGAAATCCAATGATTTAAAAAGCTAAGTTCATCTTTACACTGTTCAAATTTTTCAGTTAATGAATCTTCAATAAATATGGCTTTTGCTTCACAGTGATTGAGTGTAAAAACTAAATCAGCATGCCCTTGTAAATAGTTGACTGGTACCACAACAACGCCTGCTTTCATACAACCATAAATAACGAGAGCAAATTCAAGTGAATTAGGACTAGCTAATGCCACTCTATCACCTTGTTTTATATTTAACGCTCTTAAAATATTATCAACTTTATTTAGCGCATTATTTAACGTTAAATGGGTATAAGCAATCCGCTCATTGTTTCTGTATTCTACAATGGCATCAAGATTAGGGGATATGGCCGCTTTACGCCTAAAAACATCACCCATAGCAACTCTATTAATTATATTTCTTGAAGTATTCATGTTTATCCTTGATTTGTCTTAATATATTTGTTCATTGAGCTATACACTCAAACTAATAAAGCATTTTCACAATAATGGGTTTCTGCTGTAATAACTTGTTTTATCAGCCCTTTAATCAATGTAAAGTCAGGTATTGTCTGCTCAGAAGCTTGTTTGAAAGCGTTTGAAAGGTCATGCCAACACTCTGCACATTCAATCATTTTACTTTCTAACATTAAGGTTTTAATAGAGTCTACATATTGGCTTGCTTCAGATAAGAATTGAGCATACATTTTTCTAAAGCCACTGCCACCCGTACCTCGTTTTTCAATGGTTTGATAGGCAAAACGACAGTTCCATTGCCAATCATCAGACTTAGACCAATTATCAATATCGTCTATCAACGTGTCTAATGCCGTTAAACCGCTTGAATTATTGGTTGAATCAAGCAGTCGTGCAGCATTTTCTCTAATAGCCAATTTACAGAGTGTTTGTAAATCAATTGGCTTAGTTAAGGTTTTCGGGGCATAAAAATCGCCATTACATACAAAAGGGGGACTTTTTGATACTCGAGCTTTTCTCATATCAGCAAAAGGCACTTTTTCTAGACTCTCTCTCTCAGTATCTGTTACATAAAAAGTACTTTCGCTTTTATCATAACCCCAAACCATAATCCCATGGCCAGGAAAGTGACTTGATGAATTAAAGTAATGTAAATAAAAAATATCGGTAAGCAAAAGTGCTGGCCGCCCCTCCTGTAATGCACAAATAAGTTGTTGTTCACTTTCTTCTTCTGTACTGGCACTTAACCATGAAAAATCATCTACACCAATGGCATTGAAAAAGCGCTTTTCATACCCTAAAGAGCGAGTATGCAGTAAGCGCGTAGGGGATGAATCAGGGGTTTGTAAATAAGTAACACCTAAACCTCCACCTATACCAAAGCAAAATGCTTCACTCCAATCAAAATGATGAAAACGAACTAAGTCAGCAATTGCAGTACTAGAGCAATGTACTCCTGAAACATGAGTATTATTAATTAAAGTCACTTTTTATCCTTAAAGTTATTGAATTACACCTTTTAAAGCTCAACCTAATACTTTAATAATGTTGCCATTGTTAAAGTATTTTAAAAATATAGGAAGTATCAACTCAGCTTTACATTGTTTTTTCCTATACGTAATAGCCATGCTAAAGCAGGAATTAAGGTAAGTGCACCTATCATATTAAAAACAAACATAAAGGTTAGTAATAGCCCCATGTCTGATTGGAATTTAATAGGGGAGAAAAACCAAGTCGCGACACATATTGCTAAGGTTATGCCCGTAAAGCCTACCGCTTTACCTGTTTGGTTTAAGGTATATAAGTAAGACAAATAAAGTGACTTTTTCATGCTAAGCCCTTCTTCAATTTTGCTGAAAATATAAATGCCATAATCAACACCGATACCTACGCCTAAAGCAATTACAGGTAATGTTGCCACTTTAACGCCTATGCCTAAAAATGCCATTAACGCTTGGCTTAATATAGAAGTAACAATCAAAGGAAGGATAATACATACCACAACGCGTATTGACCTGAAGGTAATCAAACAAATAATGATAACCACTGAATAAACCCAAATAAGCATTTCAGTTTGGGCTTCTTCAATAACAATGTTAGTTGAAGCCTCAACACCAGCATTGCCCGCAGCAAGCAGAAACTTAATGCCATCTTGGGGATGTGTTGCACTAAATTCTTTAACTTGATTAACGACTGTTTTCAAGGTGTCTGCTTTGTGATCATTTAAGAAAACGATAACTGGAACCATAGAGCAATCACCATTAATAAACCCTGATGGTACCTGTGATAATGTTGCATTGACTACAAAATTATTTCTGTTTAGATTAACCCATTTTAATGAACCTTCATTAAGCCCAAACATACCTAGTTTAGAAATGTCAGTTATTGAAACAACATTTTGAACACCAGCGGTATTTTTAAGTTGCCATTCAAGCTGGTCTATTAACACTAAGTTATCATACTTACTGCATTGGTCAGCAGCTGTTTCCACCATCACTACAAATACATCAGTGCTTGCGGTATAGTTTTTAACAATAAAGGCATTGTCAAGATTATATCGAGAATCAGGTCTTAGTTCAGGCGCACCAGCATCTAAATCTCCTATTTTCATAAATTGAGAATAATATAATCCACCTGAAAATAAACCGATAGAAACTATAATAGTGAGTATGGCTAAAGGGGCTTTAGTAAAGTTAGCAAATAACTTTTCTACTAAGCTAATGTTGTGGGTGTTTTTTCTCGAATACTCTACTGCTTTAGGTGATATACCGATAAAGCTTAATATAATAGGCAAAGCAACTAAGTTGGTAATAATAATAATGGCTACCCCAATACTTGCTGCAATAGCAAGTTCTTGAATAACACCAATATCAATGACCATTAATGTTGTAAAACCAATTGCGTCACTGATTAATGCGGTAATACCGGCTAAATAAAGTGATCTAAAGGCAAGCTTGGCTGCCTCTAATTTATCAGCACCTGTTTCTGAATGGTGAATGATTGAATTAACAATTTGAACACCATGGCTTACGCCAATAGCAAAAACTAAAAATGGTACAAGCATTGAATAGGGGTTGATACCAAACCCCATTATATTTAGTGTACCTAATTGAGCAAAAACTGCGAGAATAGAGCAAATAACAACCGCAAAGGTGCTACGCTTACAGCGAGAATAAAACCATAACAACACTAACACAATGAGAACAGCTAACATAAAAAATAGAACAACTTGCATTGCTCCTTCAATTAAGTCACCTACAACTTTAGCAAAACCAACAATTCGAATGTTAATATTTTTAGATGTATACTTTGATCTTATTTCTTCAAGCTTTTTTGACAGTTTATGATAATCGAGTGGTAAACCTGTATCAGGGTTTATGTCTTGTAAAGGTGCTAAAATAATACTGGATTTAAAGTTATTACTGACTAAGTTACCTATTTGCCCAGACTTGAAAATGTTAGATCTGATTTTATCAAGGTATTTTTCTGAGCCATCGTAGCCATCAGGAATAATACTACCGCCAATAAAACCTTCTTCTGTTATTTCTTGCCAACGTACATTAGGCGTCCATAATGACTTCAAACCATCTCTGCTAACACCCGCAATAAAAAATACATCATCAGTAACGTTCTTTAATGTTTTTTGATATTCAACATCAAAAATATCACCATTTTTACTTTCAACAACAACTCTTACAACATTTCCTAAATTTGATAATTCTTTTTGATAGCCCAAAAAGTTTTTAATAAATTCATGGTTAGTTGGTAACATTTTCACAAAACTTGCTTCTGGTCTTACTTGAGTACCCTGATAAGTTAATACAGCGCAAAGTATAAGGAGTGAAGATAAGATGAAAAGTCGATTAGAAAAAATTAATTTTTCAGCGAATAAAACTAATTTATTAGAATTAGACATTAGTGAGAGGCCCCTTTATTACTATCTTGATCTTGTGAAAAATCATTTAACGAAAAAATACCGAATTGACCTGCTAATATTAATTGATCATTAATCACCGTAACTGCTGAAAATGCAGCACCTGATGCATGCTTTGTTAAGGTTGATTTTTCTGGTGTATTTATATTTAACTTCACTATGCTGCCACCGTGTCCCACCAATATTGCATCACCGCTATCTTTAATAAATCCACCAAGCAGTGTTGCTTTATTTGGGCTAACAAAGTGCTGCCAATGATCACCTTGATCTGTCGATATAAAATAATTACCTTTAAGGCCAAAAGCAATCAAGTTGTTTGTGCCTTTTTGGTTAAGTATGCCAAAAAGGCTGCCATTATAAGGAACATTTATTGATTTCCATGTTAAACCATTATTAATAGATTTATAAACAGTACCGTGTTCGCCAGCAATGTAAGTAGTGTTGTTATCATCTGTGGTTATACTGTTAAGATGGTATTTATCTGGGTTATTTAAAGTATTGTCTAGCAGTTGCCATGTTTTTCCTAAATCATTACTTTTAAGTAATGTTCCGTAAGCTCCAACAGCAATAATATTTCCATTTTTTGTTTGGGTTACTGACAACAATGGTAGCGTAGGGCCTGAAATCATTGTTGCCTCAGTATCTTCTAATGAAAACTCTAAATCTTCTAGCGCATAACCTGCTTCTTCAAGTGCATCATCATCAGTTAGCGTTTCAATATTTTTTTTAAATAAGATTATTCGCTTTTCCATTGCGGCTATCTTTAGCTTGGTAAGCTTAAAACCATCAAATAGTCTAACCCAAGTTGTTGAGTTTTCTTTAGCTGAAATTATGGCACCATCATGTCCTATCACTAATTTTGTACCATTAGATAAAATAATAACATCGGTTAATAAAAGAGAAACAGGCGATATTTCTTGCTGATATTTATTAGGTGATTGCCAATTTAAAATATGTCCTCGCTCACCAACGGCTAAAACATGACTATTTGATATTTTAACTAAAGAAGTAATAATACTTTTTGGCGCTAAGTGGCTAATAGATGAAGGGGTGTTTAGTAGCTCTATGCCCGCGTAACAATTAGCACCATAAAATAAAAAAAACGTGTAAAATAGGTAATGGGTTCGAAAATATGATCTCATAATACGCTCTGACGATGGGTGAGTTGGATAAAATTCAACATTGTATTATTAGGTTACTAATAAAGTGTGGAAAATCTAAACTGTAAATATACTGATTCAAATAATAAAACAGTTATAACTAGCAGATTAAGCACAAGTTATAACTGTTTTTTTAAGTATTGTAATTAACGATTAACGACCTATACGACGTAGTGCTGATGTTGAGAAGTCTTGGCGTTCAGCTTTAATCTCCCAATTCATGAATGTAGGTTCTTCGTTGCTTAACCCTGTAACGAGATAGCGCCCCGAATTTAAATCATATAATGTTTCAGCAACTAACCATGGTGTGTTTACGTCATAAAATTGAACATTATGTCCTTCAGAAAGCTTCCAAAGCTTACCCCTACCATCATATTGGTCTACAACTGAGGCTCCCCATGAATCTTCATCAATAAAGAAAGTGCGTTTAGCATAAATATGACGTACGTTATCTTTTAGTGTTCCTTCAACCTGCCATACTCGGTGTAACTCATAGCGTAAAAAATCTGAGTTAAGATGACCTGCTTTAATAATATCGTCGTATTTGGCGGAAGTATCGAGTAATTTATAAGAGTTATAAGGAATATACATCTCCTTTTTACCTACTAGTTTCCAGTTATATCTGTCAGGTGAACCATTATACATATCATAATTGTCAGATGCTCTTAAACCATCTGTACCTGCACCTGGACTGTCATAAGCAACATTAGGCGCTCGTCTAACTCGACGTTGTCCGGCATTATAGACCCAAGCTCGACGTGGTTCTTTAACTTGATCTAAAGTTTCATGAACTAGCAGTGCGGTGCCTGTTAAGCGAGCTGGTGCGGTTATTTGTTGTAAATAATAAAATAATACATTGTTATCTTTATCTGCATCACGTCCAGACACTAAAAAGTCAGGCCATACTAATTGGTCATTCATTTTAACGGCTGTGAAAGAGCCATTTTTTTGAACTGGAACTGTAACTAAAAATCGTTCAGCGGCACCACCACGGTAGCGTGTTAAGTGGTTCCAAACCACTTCAGAACCATTCTTAGGGATAGGAAAAGGTACAGTAATACTGAAGTTTTTTAAACCATTGCCACCATCCACTAATTCAGCCGTTGTTGCGTTAGTTTGTATTGTTTTATATAAACTTTCAGGGTAAGCGCCAGTTCTTTTAGTTTTATAAACCGGCATATTATAGTCGGGATATTTTTTGAACATGGCCAACTGACCTTCACTTAAATTAGCTTTGTATTGCGCTACATTTTCGTTAGTAATAACAAATATAGCTTTTTCATCAGGAAACGGATTTTCTGGGCGTCCACTATCTTTACTTTTTGTGGTGTTTTTACTATTTAACCCTCCAGTCCACGCTGGAATTGTGCCTGCTTTATTTCCTGCTACTTCAGCGCCAATAGGCGTTAATGACGTACCTAATATTTCGGCTTCTTTTAAGGTTACTTTGGCTTGTACAACACTTGACATTAGGCCTATTGACAATACAAGGAAGCTAACCGTTGTTTTTAATTTTTTCATTTGTCTCTCTCCAATTAATACGATAAGGCGAAGCTTAACGAAAGAAAATCTTTATCTGTTATTGAGTTATAGTCACCACCACCAAAGTTAGTGTATGAGATTGTGAAAGAGTATTTTTGTTGATACAAGGCTTCTAATGAAACTGCTGCTACTGTGCTACCCTCATTGAATTGAGCACTATATCCATCAACATCATGATACCAAGAAATAACTGGTTTCAAGGCGATTCCAGCGAATAAATCGTTGTATTGAAACTCAACTCTTGTTCTATAACCCCAAGCAGAGTCGGTATAAAAGCCACCTTCACCAGGAATGAATGTAGGAGCACCATAAATAGTATCTCGACCATATTGAAAGCCTTGAGCTGCCATATCTTCTACGCCATCGGTTAAGGTTAAACCAACTTCACCAATAAAGGTCACCCGTGATGCGCCTAATACTTGGTCAAAAAATTGAATGGCCGTTACCTGTAGTTGTGTTACATCAAATTCATCCCAAGCTCTTACATAATCATCACCTTTAACGCCATCAGCTTGTAAGCGTGCTGTAAAAGGGAGTAAAGGGTTTTCAGTTAATGCTGCACCTACCGCATGGTTACCATTAATTTGAGTAGGAGTATCTGGTTTGTAAGAAATTTCACCTGATAAAGCGACACCACTGACATTGGTGGCAAAGCTTAAACCGTATATTTTAAGATCTTCAGGAAATTCAACCGTGTAGTTAGCATTCATTGAATCTATATTATCTTTTGATAAGTCAGTAATACCGTAAGCATTCAGTAATCCTGTTACTTGTGGGTCTGCTGTTGCTGCCCAAGGAATAAAAGGGCTACCAGATAAATCAACAAAACCAGGTAAATCAGTAAACTCAGAGCGGTAAACACTGGCAATAGGTAAACGCGCATGAATATTCATGAAGTAAAAACCAAACTCGGTATCATTTAAAGCTTCAGAATAATAACGAGCAGCAATACCGTATTGGCCGCCATCATCAGGCTCTATGTCGGCAACACGTTTGGAATATACACCACCGGCTACGGCAGTTGCATCATCATATCCTGCCGTAATGAAGTTACAACCGTCTGCGGCGTAATCAACTGTGGCAAAAAAAGTACCACAACCATCTATTTGTGTTTTTTCCCATTCGTATTGATAAAAAGCTTCAATACTTAAGTTTTCTGTAGCGCCTATATTGGTATAAAGCATGCCAACGGGTAATAAACCCTCTTTTAACATAGCACCAGGGCGACGTAATGCACTAACATCTAATGGATTGATAGAGTTTATACCACCTTGAATAAAGGTACTTTCACCCCAACTAACCACTTGACGACCCAAGCGCACATCTACAGGCATATTGGCAACATCAAAACTGCCGTATACATAGGCATCTAACAGTTGCACACCTGAAAATTTTGCCGTGTCACTAAAACCATCATCGCTGAGTGGTGTACCAGCGACATAACCATTAGGGCCATTACCATGGGGGCGATCACCATCTTTGAGTTCCATGTCGTACCAATATTTAATACGAACAAAGGCACCAAAGCCGTCTTTTTCTAGTTGAAAATCATTATTGCCTTTAATAATGGTTGAGAAAGCATCATGCTTACCAAAGTTTAAGGTATCGTCATCAGTTGTTGACGAAAACCCTGCTCCTTGAACACCACCAGCTGTATTGTTTGCAGAATAAAACCTTGGGTTTCTATCGCTCATTCTCCAACTAGAACCGATGGATAATTGCGAATTGATAGCCAAGAGTATGTCGTTATCTTCCCCGAAGTAAAAATCAGTAGCTTGTACTACTGGAGCAGTGAGAGCTAAAATTATAGCGACGCTCAATGAGTTATTTATAATAGGTTTATTTTTCATCGTAATGCACTCATAATGTTTTAGTGTTTTAGTGTTTTAGTGTTTTAGTTTTACTATATAAACACCTTAATTAAGATGAAATAAAACATGCATTTATGACAGTTCTTTTTACGACGCAATATTTTTATTTTGTCATCTTTTGTATTTTAGATACTTATTTATTGGAGTGAACTATGGAAGAAAGTTACACGTTATTAAGCGGTTGGATGATTTCCATCAAACGCGCTATGGAGTTATTTGATCTTGATTTTGAAGTTACCTGTCAAAAATTTAATATTAATAGTTCTACTTTTAGTAACCCTGAATCTAGAACTACAGTAAAAAACATAACTAAAATGCTTAATTATGTTAATTGCAAATTGAATCGACATGATTTTTCTATCGCTGTTGCAAATCAATTTCATCCCAATATATTTCATGCACTGGGTTATGCAATGGTCTCATCTGAAAGCTTACAAGCTGCGCTTCAATGCCTAGCGAACTACAAAAAAGTGGTCTCAAATACATGTAAGCTCATCACGTTAGAAGAAAACGGTCGATTTTTGATCGTTGTGGATTTATTTTGCTATAGAAACACAACCACTCCTGTATTGTCTTATGTAGGAGTTGAGCTTTTTATTAGTACTATAATTAAATTCTCTAGAGAATTAGCAGGAGACAATATTGCACCGCTGAAAGTCTTGTTTTCTTTTCCTGAGCCTAGTTATAATACAGATTATTTAAGTGACTATTTAAAATGTGATGTAGAATTTAATGCCGAAAGAACAACGATTGTTTTTGATCTTGATACAGCACAAAAAAAAATTATAGCGTCTAATCCATTAATCACTCAAATGCATGAAAAAATTCTTGAAGACTTTTTATCTCGCACTGACAGAAATGATTTAAAGCAGCTAGTAAAATCTAAAATTTTTGACTTACTCCCTACGGGAGAAGTCTCTCAACAGGTTGTTGCTGAAACGTTGGGTTTTAGTCTTCGCAATATACAACGAAAATTACAGGCTCAGGGTACAAGCTATAAAAGTATATTAGAGAACACACGAAAAGAATTAACATTAGGTTATATGAAACAATTACATTTAACCTACACAGAAATATCATACCTTGTAGGTTTTTCACACACGGCTAATTTTAATAGAGCATTTAAGCAATGGACAGGTAAAACACCGAGCGATTATCGTAATTCATTAAAATAACCTAATGTATGATAATATTTTGGCATGAATTGCTAGTGAAATGATCGAGCATAAGTTCAATACTAAAGAACTTAATAATTTTAGTAAGTTTCTAATATGCATGTAATTCAAACTATAAATGATGTAAATGAATGCTTTACCTCACAAAAAAAGCACTTTTTATCTAAACCTTATCGAAGTTATGAGGATCGAATTAGCGATCTTAAAAAGTTAAAAAAATTATTGCTTGATAATCAAGATGCTTTTATTGAAGCATTAAATAAAGATTTTGGCGGTAGAAGCGCTGATGATACAAAAATAGGCGATATTATTACCACTATTTCTGGTATTAATTATACCATGAAAAATCTGAAATCATGGATGAAACCTAAAAAACGTAAAGTAGATTTATTATTTCAACCAGCTAAAGCATCTATTTTGTTTCAACCTCTGGGTGTTGTAGGTGTTGTTGTACCATGGAATTATCCTGTATTTTTGTCTTTAGGACCTTTAGCAACTGCTTTAGCCGCAGGTAATTGCGTTATGTTAAAAATGTCTGAATTTACTCCTGCAACTGCAACGTTATTAGCTAGTTTAATTAATAGTGTATTTAAAGAAAAGCAAGTAGCTATCGTAGGGGGAGAAGTTGACATAGCAACAGCATTTACGTCGTTAGCATTTGATCATTTATTTTTTACTGGATCTACCAATGTTGGTAAAATTGTTATGCAAGCTGCCGCTAAAAATCTTGTACCTGTAACTTTAGAATTAGGCGGTAAATCACCGGCCATCATTGATGATAAAATAGATATAAAACTTGCTGTTTCTCGCTTTATTTTAGGTAAAGTTCTTAATTCAGGACAAACATGTGTAGCACCGGATTATATTTTCTGTCCGGAAGAAAAAGTTGCAGAGCTGGTTGATGAACTACAGAAAGTATATAGCAAAATGTACCCCAAAGTTGCCAACAATAAAGACTGTACCAGTATTATTAATAACGCTCAATTTGTACGATTAAACGGGCTGTTAGATGATGCTAGAAGTCTTGGTGCCAATGTTATACCGCTAACCGTTGAAGCTATTGATAAAACAGAAAGAAAAATGCCTTTAACGGTGTTAACTGATGTTAACGATGATATGAAAGTGATGCAACAAGAAATTTTTGGTCCTATCATACCTATATTAACTTACAAAAATACCGCGGAAGCTATTCGTTATATTAATAAAAATGACAGACCTTTAGCGTTATATATTTATAGTTTTGATAAAAAATTCCAACAGGACATTTTGTTGAACACTCATGCTGGTGGAGTTTGTATAAATGAAGCTACTTTTCATGTAGCTAATGATGATTTGCCTTTTGGCGGTGTTGGAGCTTCTGGAATGGGACAATATCATGGAGAAGAAGGTTTCAAAACTTTTTCTCACGGTAAGTCAATATTAGAAAAAGGAAAAATTAGTTTCGCTCACCTTTTGTTTCCTCCATTTGGTGGTTTGATGCATAAATTGGTTTATAAATTATTTATTCGTTAAAGGTAAGGTACTTATTTATTTGAGTTTTTATCATCATTTCAGATTCATGATAATGATTTTCCCCTTTTATTTATACTTCAGACAAAGGAATGATAACTTCAATTGTCATTCCTTGTTCTAACACACTTTCATAGAACAAGTCGTCATGCATTTTGTGATAAATTAATGCATATAAAATACTTAACCTAATTCTTGACTGTTAGCCATGTTTGAGGTGACAAATGGCATGAACATTTCACCCATTAAACCACGTCAAATCTTTATAAAAAAGTAAATAAAAGTAATTTAATTTTAAATTATTACTAAAGCCCTAACTATTGTTAGGTTTGTTATGTAAATATTTCAGGCATAGTTTCTTCAGTTAAACAAAGTAAGTAAGTTAGTTTGAATTTCATTTCTATGAGCTAACTCAATAAATAAAAAAACGTTTAGGTGAGAATAATATGACTGAAAAAGTAGAGAAAATACAAACAGGGATTCAAAATTCGGGGGTTGCTGATGCTACCGCTGTTGCTGTTGAAGAAGACAGTGGTTGGATAAAAAGTAAACGTTATATGTACTTTGCCTCTATGATCCTCCCTGGCGTACCAATTTTATCAGCTTTTTTAGCTAATGAAACAGGCAATGGTTTATGGTTATGGTCACTTTTTGTTGTTTTTTATGCCATTCTTCCTGTGCTAGATCAGTGGTCTGGCGTTGATGCTGCGAACCCAAGTGATGAGTTAGTAGAAGAATTAAAAGATGATCGTTACTACGTTTATATACTTTATGGCGCTACGGTAATGCATTGGATTGCTCTAGTTTATATGGCTTATACTGTATCAACATTGGATATTTCATGGTTCAATATTTTAGGTGCAGCCTTAAGTATTGGCTTGGCAAATGGTTTAGCACTTGTTGCTGGACATGAAATGGGCCATAAAGTTAATGATAAAGTTCAAGTTTTGTTTGCAAAGTTAATTCTAGCGGTAAGTGGCTATGGCCATTTCTTTATTGAGCATAATAAAGGACACCACAAAGATGTAGCTACTCCTGAAGATCCAGCAACATCAAGATTTGGCGAAACTATTTATAAGTTTGTTCAACGAGAAATTCCAGGCGCATTTAGACGTGCATGGGAGCTTGAATCAGCAAGGTTACATCGTTTAGGTAAATCAGAATGGTCGTTAAGTAATGAAATAATTCAGCCTGCTTTAATTACCATCACAGCCTATACATTAATGATAGCGTATTTTGGTCCCGTTATGATCCCATTTTTAGCCATTGGAGCTGCTTATGGTTGGTGGCAATTGACAGGTGCTAATTACATTGAACATTATGGTTTAATGCGAGAACGCGATGCCAATGGTCGTTATGAGCGTTGTCAAGCACGTCATTCATGGAACAGTAATCATAAAATATCTAACTTAGTATTATTACATTTACAACGCCATTCAGATCACCATGCACATCCAACACGTCCTTATCAAGTGTTGAGAGATTATCCTGAAGTACCAGGTTTACCATCAGGTTACCCATTTATGTTAGCACTTGCTATGTTCCCATCGGCTTGGTTCTCACTAATGGATCCTAAAGTAGTTGACTGGGCAGAGGGTGATATGAATAAAGTAAATGTTGACCCTGATATTAAAGATGAAGTATTTAAGCGTTATCACAACCCTAAGGTTGCTAAAGCTGCGTAGTGTAAACGGAAGCGACAGTGAAGACTGTTGCTTCTTAATCTATTATTTTAATACAAAAGGTACATCAAATGAAAAAGTATGAATGTCCAGATTGCGGTTATATTTATGATGAAACGTTAGGTGCCGAGCATGAAGGTTATCCGGCAGGAACAAAATTTGAAGATTTACCTGATGACTTTCCATGTCCTGATTGTTTCGTAAGAGAAAAGCCCGATTTTGTAGAAGTTGATGGTTAAGATTTAGAAAGTATGTTTTAAAGTAGATGATTGTTTGAGGTGTTTATGAGTGTTGTTGAATATAAAAAATATTGTTGTGTTACATGCGATCTTGTTTATGACGAAGAGTTAGGCTTTCCTGAGGAAGGGATAGCTCCGGGTACATTGTTTGAAGATATCCCAGATGATTGGACTTGCCCTGAGTGCTCTGCATCTAAATCAGATTTTTTTCTAGTTGAATGAAAATAGGAGATTGTATGAAACCCATAATAGTAATAGGTTCAGGTCACGCAGGTATCACTTTAACACGTGAATTAAGATTACTTGATAAAGAAGTCCCCATTATTTTGATAACCCAAGACGATGGTAGTGCTTATTACAAGCCTAATCTTTCAAAAGCCATTTCAATGGGAAAGTCTGCCAACGATTTAGTGATGAAAGAAGTTGAACAAATCAAAGCAGAGCAAGATATATTTATAAAAACGCACACAAAAGTTACTGCTATTGATCCCATTGGGCATTCTGTAACCGTTGATGATGGAATTGGCGTTGAAAGAATACTGTATAAAGATTTAGTGTTAGCTACAGGCGCAAGTCCATTTGAATTACCTATAAAGGGCGATGCAAAAGATGAAATAATTTCTGTTAATACCCTAAACGATTATCGACAATTCCGTAATACCATCAAAAAGCAAGAACGAATATTGATTATAGGTGCTGGTTTTGTAGGTGTTGAATTTGCGAGTGATTTATTTTCATCGGGTTATCATGTTGATGTGGTTGACATGGAAGAATGGCCGTTGAAAAGATCATTACCTGAAAAATTAGGGCTATCCATAGTTGACTCTTTCCCTAATGATAAAGTTAATTGGCACTTTGGCGCAGCAGTAGTATCAGTTGATCATCATAACGACTCTATTGAAGTAACATTATCATCAGGAAAAAAATTACAAGTTGATGTAGTACTGTCAGCTGTCGGTATTCGATCTAATACAGAATTAGCCAAAGCGGCTAATGTTATTGTTAATCGTGGAATTGTAGTTGATAACGTATTACGAACTAGTATTGAAAATATTTATGCTATTGGTGATTGTGCTGAAGTTTCTGGGCATACATTACCTTTTATAGCTCCCGCTACCTTTGCAGCAAAGGCATTAGCTAAAACATTACTAGGTTCAGATACTGCGCTGAGTATTCCTAATTTAGCCGTAGCCGTTAAAATACCTACATGCACTACAGTCGTTTGTCCTTCTTTATCGTTAGAGGGCAATTGGAAGGTTGAAGGTGAAAGCCCTGATTATGTTGCTCGTTTTATCAATGAACAAGGTGAGGTGAGTGGTTTTGCTTTAACGGGTAAATCTATTAGCCAAAAAGTACCTTTATTAAAAGAGTGCATACCTCCAGTGTTTGCTTAATAAATAGTTGTTTCTCTTTGGGAGGTACTAATTTTAAAAAATGTTAATCTTGCCAGAAATAATACTTGCACTACTATTTATTCTTGATTAATTATTAGTACCTCCATTTTTTTATCCCTAATTTGAATCAACAACCAAACTATTATTTATAGTTTTATTGGGCGGGTGATGTTTGATAAATATTATGTTAACTCTTTGATCGACCAATAGCTGGCTTATGGGATTGAGAGCAACCCCGACTTGGAGTATTTTATCCAACACCTGTGGCTATAATTAAATAAAATTAGTAAATATAGCTATATTTAGCTATATTAAGTTAATCGTTAATCGTTAATATTACTGGATAAAACATGATAAATTCTTTTTCTAAAAACTCATTGAAATATAAATTTAAAGTACTATTGGTTCTTTCAATTGTAGCATTATTTGTTTCGTTGTATGGCGTACGCTTAATGTCTAAAGCAACAGAGTTTTCATATCAAGAAAAAGTGCATATTCTTTCTCTAGAAAAAATAAATAATGCGCTTAATAAGGCGAAAATAGACCGACAAATTTTGCTTGATAATACGGTAAAAGCAATAAAAGCCGCTAGCGCTGTTGATACAGAAATACTCTATGTTGAAGAGTTAATTTTTAGAATGCTTGGTAAAGGTTGGTTAATTGATGATGCTAGAGAAAGTGCAAAGCGATTGTCTCTTGGAAAAAGCTTGTTAAATAGTTCGTCAAATCAATATTTAACTTTTGATGAAGCATTACAGTTTACTAAAAAAATCGAGTGGTCTATTGATGCTTCGGCTAAATTTGGAGAGGGTGTAAGAGATTTATCCTTTTTTATTAAAAATTTAGTGTCGGTTCTGGTCTTTGTTTCAGTTTTTACGATTGTATTTTTGATCTATAGACTTCTTACTAATTCATTACCCCCATTAGCTGTTCTTGTTGAGCGGTTAGAAGAAATAGCCGATGGTCAGTTAAATATAGTAATAGAAGTTGACGAGAATAATGATCAAGAATTGATTAGTTTACAGCAATCGGTGGTTAAAGTTGCTAATAATTTACGCCACCTGCTTAATAATATAGATGGCGCAATCAAGGAAATTAATATTGTTTCTTGTACTTCAGGTGAGTTAACAAGCAACACGTTAGATGGAATTAAAATTCAAAAAACAGAAATAGAACTATTGAGTTCATCTATTGCTGAAATGAGTTTGGCTATTAATGAGGTTGCTTCATCAGCGTCAGGTGCAGCGTTAGAAGCATCTAACAGTAATAAGACAGCTCAAGAAGGTCAAAAAGTTGTAAGCTCCGCAGTTTCAACCATAACAGCATTATCTTCAGAGGTTATGTCATCGGTTAAAGCCATTGAAAGAATTGAAGAGAGCAATGAACAAATAGTTTCAGTTGTGAAAATAATTAAAAACATTACGGATCAAACCAATTTATTAGCATTAAATGCTGCTATTGAAGCGGCTCACGCTGGAGAGTTTGGTCGAGGTTTTTCAGTTGTTGCAGATCAGGTTAGAGTTCTAGCGGAGCAAACTGAAAAATCTACTATGGATATACAGCATATGATTGAAGAATTAGGAAGTAGTACTACTTCGGCCGTTAATATCATGAATAAGAGTAGAGCTAAAGCATTAGAAGGTGTTGAAGAGTCTAATAAAACAGGGGATGTTATTACTGATATAGCTAACTCTGTAAGTAATATCTCAGCGATGAATGATCAAATAGCTAGCGCAGCCGAAGAGCAAAGCGTTGTTACCGATGTAATTAGTGGAAACGCTAAAAAAATAAGTGATATTGCTTCGGAAGGTGAAATTAATGCTGAAAAAGTATCAGCGTCTAATCAGCAGCTTTTAGCTCTTTCACAAAAATTGTCAGATTCAATAAAAGTATTTAAACTTTAGAATCAATCAAAAACATGAGTTCTGTATAAATATTATCTTAGGATAGCTGATAGAAGAGCTCAAGATATTTCAAATAAGCTGCGGAGTAAAGCGTATGCCTTTAACCTTTGGCGTAGTAGAGCCTGTAACAGACTTTGTGTAACTGCCAATTTTAAATAAAGTCCTTTAAACGGTCTTCGAATTAAATCATAAATCGATTCAAGGCCGTTTTCCAGTTTCTTATCGGCATCGTCCACTTTTTGGATGCCGCATCTATCGCAAGATAAACCACTTTTCTCGCTGAATCATCAGACGGAAATAGCTTACGTTTCTTGACCGCTTTTCGTATAACAATGTTCAGTGACTCTATCGCATTCGTTGTGTAGATGGCCTTTCGAATGTATTGATGATATTTGAATAACGTATTTAGGTTTGCCCAATGTGCACGCCAAGAACGGCTAATTTGTGGGTGTTTATCATCCCAGAGCGAGCAGAAGTTATCAAGTTCTAGTAACGCTTACGGATTGATATATGCGCTTTAAATCACCTGTGACTGCCTTGTAATCCTTCCAGGGGGCGTACTTCATCGAATTACGTACCATACGAACAATACAGGGTTGAACTTGAGTCTGAGGGTATACGGTCTTAATCTCTTCAGGAAAGCCTTTAAGGCCATCAACACAAGCGATGAGGATGTCATTTATACCTCGATTTTGAAGTTCAGTGAGCACATTAAGCCAGAACTCCGCGCCTTCATTTTCTGATATCCACATACCGAGTAATTCTTTGTGGCCTTCAATCTTAACGCCTAAAGCAAGATAAATGGCTTTATTGATAACCTGCTTATCCTGTCTGATTTTAACAACTAAACAGTCAAGGTAAACAATAGGATAAACTGAATCCAGAGGTCTAGCTTGCCACTCAATTACCTGGTCAATTACGGCATTTGTGACACGATATATTAGCGTCGGCGAGATATCTGCATCATACACCTCTTTAAACGTAGCAATGATTTCTCTGGTTGTCATGCCTTTGGCATACAGGTACAAAATTTTATCATCTATTGACGTGAATCGCGTTTGGTTCTTTTTAACTAATTGTGGCTCGAAGCTGCATTCTCTGTCGCGTGGCGTTTCAAGGTCAACTTGCCCGTCTTCGGTGCGAATAGATTTTGAGGAGTAGCCATTTCGGCAGTTGTTGATATGATATTGCTCATGAAGTGCGTACCAAGGTGTTCTTCAAGCTCAGCGCTTAAGGCGGCTTCAACGGTTATCTTGGTTAATAATTTACGAAAATCAGTTAAGTCTTGCTCTGACTTAATACCTTTAGCTGCTTGCTTAGCAAATGCTTCTAGTGCTTTCTTATTCATAGTATGCCTATCCTTAACCCTACATGGGTATTACTAATAGGCAGGTTATACAGATTTTGTTACAGGGTCGCGTAGTACCAAGCAACGTTTTTCTCATCATAATACTTGTCAAGAATATTTAACTGGGTTAAATAATTAAAATGCGCTTTACTTTCACCGCACGCCAACATAAATGTTTTTTGATTAACTTGATTATAAAATAACACCTCAAAAGCATCGGTTACTCGTTTAGGTGTTTCACAAAATTTTGTTAGTTTCTTTAAATTGTATTCAACATCATTAATCAGTTCATCAAGCCTTTTTATCACACCGGTAAACGGTTTTCCATGGGCTGGCAAAACTAGAGTTTCATTGTTCAATAATGCTTTAAAATGTTGGCAAGATGTTAACCAGTTGTTTAAGGGGTTGGTAAACGGCTCTTGTGGGTGAACACTAATATTAGAGGAGATAGTAGGTAATATTTGATCGCCTGAAATGATGATATCTAAACTTTTACACCATAAACAAACGTGTTCAGGCGAATGACCAGAGCCAATAATTATATGCCAATCAACGCCACCTAACTTAATAACTTCGTTAGCGATCAACCGTCGATAACTTGTGGGAAAAGGGTATACAAACTTTGTATACATGCCTATATATTTATCATAAAGTTTTGCCTGTTCAATAGTGGCACCACATGATAAATAAAAGGCATGCGCTGGGGTGTAGTTATTGTTAACAAGTTCATTATTTAACGTATGATAGCCCTCAAATTCACCCTGAGACATCCATAACTCAGCATCAAAGTGTTCACACAACCATCCTGATAATCCAATATGGTCAGGATGCATATGAGTACAAATGACTTGTTTAATAGGTTTATTTTTTAATTTATGTTTAATGACATGTTGCCAATAATCCTTACTTTTATCGAAATTTAAGCCACTATCTATTATTGTCCAACCATCTTGGTCTTCAATAAGCCATAAATTAATATGATTTAATGTGAATGGCATCGGCATGCGTAACCAAAATAAATTAGTCGCGATTTTGATAAGTTCCAAAGATGCGGGAACATTTTCAAAGGGATAGTGGATATTCTTTTTCAATAGATAAAATCCTTTTAATTAAAGCGTTATAACAACTGAAATACAGATAAAAATTAATTTACCGAGCATTCTTTATCTTGCCAAAAGGGTTCCCTAAGCTCATTCTTTTTATATTTACCTGCACCAGTCATAGGGAAGGGCTCTACACGAAATTCGATAGTACTAGGAACTTTATAATGGGCTATATTTTCCCTGCAATGTGCAATAACTTCTTCTTTAGTCATTTTAACATTATTATTTAACCGGATAATAGCATGAACACTTTCTCCCCATTGCTCACTTGGAATACCTATTGTTACAGATTCAAGTATTTTAGGGTGTAATGAAAGCGTATTTTCAACTTCAGCAGAAAATACATTTTCGCCACCAGTAATGATCATGTCTTTGACACGATCAACTAAAAAGAGAAACCCGTCTTCATCTATATAACCAGCATCACCCGTTAACACCCAGTTATCAATAATGGTTGATTGGGTTTGTTTTTCATTTTTCCAATAACCCAACATTACATTAGGTCCACAAGCAGCTATTTCACCAACTTCTCCTGTAGGGAGAATATTCCCATCGGTATCTCTAATTTCTACATTGACACAATAGCCAGGTTGTCCGGCAGAGCGTAACTTACCTGATTTCTCTCCATCTAACACATGATATTCAGCAGGTAAAATTGAAATAAGCGGTGATAACTCTGATTGCCCATAGGCTTGAATGAAGTGTACAGAAGACATTTTTTCCATAGCAGAAATTAAAATACCTTCAGGCATAGGAGAAGCACCATAAACAATATTTTTTAATGAAGATAAGTCTGCTGTTTCTAATGATGGCTCTGAGAGTAATAGGGTCACCATTGTCGGTACTAGTAAAACATGATTTACCTGTTTCGCTTGAATCGTATCCACAACAGCTTTGGGTTCAAACGCAGGAATAAATACTTGAGTAAGACCGGCAATAACAGTGCCATAACTAATACCTATATCAGCTAGGTGAAACATTGGCGCTGCATGTAAATATCGTTCACCTTCAGTATTAATTTTCATTGCTGAAATTAAACAAATAGAGCTTGTCCACAGGTTTTTATGAGATAACATCACTCCCTTTGGAAAACCTGTTGTACCGCCTGTATAAAAAATTCCGACAAGATCATCACAATCACATTTAACGGGCTTTATTGGTGAAGTATTAGCAATTAATTCTTCATAGTCTAACGTGCCTTCAGGTGCTGAATTTTCACCAATATATATCATATATTTGATATTTTTACATTTTATCTTTAATTCTTTAGCTACTTCAATGAAAGTATCATCATAAAACAATATACTACATTCTGAATCATTTAATGAATAAAGGTTTTCTTTAACGGACCAACGAATATTTAAAGGCACCATTACGCTGCCAGACCAAGGGATAGCATTTAAGCATTCAAAATATTTGTCTGAATTTAAGGCTAAAATGGCAATATGAGTGCCTTTACCCGCACCAATTTCAGTAAGAGCATTAGCTATTGTTGCAACCCTACTTTCGGTCTCTTTCCATGTATGCTCTCTTTCTTTAAAAGATGTACCAATTGTGTTTGGTAAAACGGTCGCGTTACGTTGTAATGCTTGGTAAAAATGCATGAGAATCTCTCTGTATTAAATGGTTATAATTTTACTTTTCAATTTGTTGTGTTTAGGCTAAATATTAGAAATAGGTATTAATATTAAGCAGTTGATATGCATAAAACAGCAGAAGTGCTAGTTGAACACCCCATAAAGTAGCTCGTAAAACAACCGCTAACAGGTGGGTTGAAAGCATATGAATAATTGACTGCCCAATACGTGCATATAGCACATAAATAACCGTTGAGTTCATTATATTAAGTTGTTCTGATAATGAAGCAACAATAACTAAGGCACAAAAAGCGGGTAGCATTTCAATACAATTTAAATGTGCTCTTGTAAGTCTTTGCCCAAAGCCAGGGGTATTACTACCATCAGGGCTAAACTTATTTAGAGCCACTTTGTTACTGCTTAAAAAAGTATAATAGCCCCTCATATTTAAGAGTAAGAAACTAAGAGTTAATGTCCAACCAGCAAAGCCAGCTAATGCAAGTAAAGTTTGATTCATATTTTTCCCATTATTATTTTACAAGTTTGCAAAGAACTTTGTCTTTGTTTCTAAGTGAATATTTTAAGTACACGACTGATTAGCACCGAATCAATTATCCTATATTACTGTCTATTTGTCGGCTATGGTGTAACGCGACAAATCATTAAATTATTTGTCGTAAAATATCACTTTAAAAAATATTCAATTAAAACAATTAGCTTAAAAAGCTAATTCTACTCAGTCCTATTTATTGAGCTGATTGCCTTTCAATGTCAGTCAATGATGTTACACTTACTGACCGAACGTTCAGTAAGTGTTATTTGTTGTAATGTAAACTACCTAAGTGAAATTAAAATGCTTGAAAATAAAACAGAACAAAAAATCGAATTATCTAAAGCGGCGATGTCAATTCTTAATGTTGCAGAATCACTTTTTGCTCAGAAAGGGTTCAAAGCAACGTCTATTAGTGAAATAGCTAAAAGCACAGGTGGAAGCAAAGCAAATATCTATCATCATTTTAAATCCAAAGAACACCTTTACCAAGAGGCGCTTGAATTAGCCTGTGAGCGAGTGTTTAATCTGGAAAAGATATCAAACTCATACCCATCAGTAGATGCTAAAACTCAGCTTAAAGAATATATCAGCCTCCACTTAAAAAGCATGCTTGAGCATCCTGTATCTACAAACTTAATTAAACGAGAGCTTATGGATAACAATCAAATTAAAGGGGAAATGCTAGCAAAAAATATTTTTACTAATACTTTTTTAAAAGTTTCATCGTTAGTTTTTACTGCAAAAGGAGTAGACAAAAATAGCCAAGATCTAAATGCCTCTTTACAAGCCTTTATGTTGATAGGTGTAAATACTTTTTTCTTTGATTCACAAGCCGTAATGAAATATTTACCAGAGCTTGCTGTAATTGCAGATTCACCAACAGTATTTAGTAATAAAATATTTGATTTTATTATGAATACAGATTCTCAAAATATACAAAAAACCACAATGAGAAATTTCAATGAATAAGTTTATTTTAATTTTGGTATCTGTTTTATTTATTATAGCTGGCTGCAAAGATGAAGTAGTAATAAGTAGCAAAGTAGAAAAAACATGGGATGCTTCTGTATTGAAGGTAAAAACAGTAAACCTTCCTATTAATTATAACTCAATCGGGTCTGTTGTCTCTGATCAACGGATTGACGTTACCTCAAGAGCAACAGGTTTTATCCGAGATATCTTAGTTTTAGAGGGCGATTTCGTTTCTAAAGGTCAATTGTTAATTTCCCTTGATAGATCAGATGTTGAAGGCGCTATAGAACAGGCTAAAGCAACAGTAAATTCAGCGGAACTTGCTGTTCGTGATGCGGATATAGATGTAAAAAGATATAAAGACCTCTATACACGCGGTAGTGTTTCAGAAAATACTATGCGAAAAATACAATTATTTAGAGATAGAGCAAATGACTCATTAGTTGATGCAACTACCGCGCTTGCTACGGCAAAATCTCAGCGACAATATATACAAATATTAAGTGATATACAGGGGGTCGTTGTAGAAAGGCAGTTGAGAAAAGGTGATCTTGCTATACCAGGGAAACCTATCCTTACTATTGAGTCTAGCCAAGAGCTTTTTTTTGATACTTACGTAGCAGAAAGCCATATTAATAAGGTACATAAAGGTACAAAGGTTGACGTTACTATCGATGCGCTTACACTTAAGGTGGAAGGGGTAATCGCAAGAGTTGTTTCTGCTGGCGATTCAATCACTCGGCGATATAAAGTTAAAATAGCATTAAAAAATCATGATGGACTATTATCTGGCATGTTTGGACGCGTTAATTTTGTATTAGGAGACAAAGCAGCTGTTGTTATTCCACATTCTGCGTTAATAGAAAGAGGCGGTTTGCTTGGCGTGTTTGTTGTAAATAAAGATAAAAAAGCACATTTTAGATGGTTACAATTAGGGACTAAAATAGCTGATTTAATTGAAGTGAGATCTGGCTTATTAGCTAATGAAAATATAATTTTACACGCTATTCCTCAAATTCGAGAGGGTGACTATATCGATGATGTTCCTTTGTTGGAGCATGACAGTGAATAAATCAAATTTGAACATAGCAGGAAGTATAGCGAATACTTTTATTACCTCAAAGTTGACTGTGTTAGTGATGTTAACCTGTCTTCTGTTGGGTTTAATGGCGGTTTCTTTAACGCCCAGAGAAGAAAATCCTCAGATAGTTGTTCCTGGCGCTGAAATATTTGTTTCTTTACCCGGAGCAAGCGCTGAGGAAGTAGAGCAACTTATTGTAAACCCGTTAGAAGCTATTGTTAGAGAAATTACAGGAGTAGATCATACCTATGCCGCTGCCTTTAACTCGTTAGCGGTGATCAATGTTCAATTTGAAGTAGGTGAAAATCCAGAAGAATCTTTAGTGAAGCTGTATGACCGTGTATTAGGAAAACGAAACCAATTACCCGTTAATGCCTCTACTCCACTAATCAAAAGTGTTGATGTTGATGATGTTCCTATTATAACGATAACCTTATCATCTGAAAAATATAATGATTATGCGCTAAAACGCTTAGCGGATCGCATGGTGGAACGTTTACATTCAATGAAAGAAATTTCAGTTACTGCGGTAAAAGGAGGTCGAGACTTAGAGGTGAGGGTTGAACTTGATCCCGAAAGGTTACTAGCATTTGAGGTAACGTTAAACCAAATCACTAATAGTTTAAAAGCTGCCAATATTTCTGTTCCTATGAAAACCCAAGTAAGAAATAATCAAAATAGCAGTATTTATTTAGATTCATTTTTATCGTCAGAAGACGACATACAGAGTCTTATTGTCGGTGTGCATGATAATAAACCTATTTACTTGGCTGATGTTGCTGAAATTATAGTTGAACCAAACAACGAACGACAAACACTTTCAAGATTTGCTTTTGGTCCTGCCGATGCTCGTTTTAATAAAAATATTGATCCTGAAATGCCAGCCGTAACTATTTCTGTAGCAAAAAAGCAAGGCACTAATGCTGTTTTTGTTGCTGAAGATATCATCAAAAGAATTAATCGACTTAATAACAACATTATTCCAGACGGTATTCATGTTGTTATTACCCGAAATGATGGTGAACAAGCCAATGCCTCGGTTAACAATTTAATAGAACATTTAGCAATAGCTGTTTTTTCAGTTGTTGTTGTTTGTATTTTCTTTTTAGGCATTAAAGAGGCATTGATTGTTGGCATTACCGTGCCATTAATTTTGGGCTTAACCCTTGGGATATCTTTTTTATCAGGTTTAACCATTAATAGAATCAGTTTGTTTGGCTTGATTCTGTCGTTAGGTTTACTAGTCGACTCAGCTATTGTCGTGATTGAAAATATACATCGGAGGTATAAGAACCTAGCAGGCAAAGATAAAAGTGAAGTGACTATATTAGCAACCAATGAGATAGGTAATCCAACTAACCTTGCTACCTTTGCCATTATACTGGTATTTTTATCCTTGTTATTAGTAACAGGTATGATTGGAGAGTTTTTCTACCCAATAGCATTTAATGTACCCGTTGCAATGATTTCATCACTTGTCGTGGCTTATATTGTGACGCCTTGGGCGGCGAATCGGTGGTTAAAACCAGGGGAAGGACATGATCTTGAAGATCATGATAAAACGGATAATTTACATAAATTTTATCATTGGGTTATAGCGCCATTTTTATCTAATAGAAAATATCGTTATATCAGTATGCTATTAATATTATGCACCATTGGTTTATCGATATTACAACCTGCTTGGCAGTTTATCCGCTCAGAAGGTGTTGGCGGGCCTGTGTCATCTGGTGCTATAGCACTTTCATTATTACCTAAAGATAACAAAAACACCTTTAATATCACCATTGATATGCCTGAATATACACCTGTTGAGGTTACTGATCAGGTAACACGTGAAATAGGGCGTTTACTGCGAAAAAATCAATACATTATTAACTATCAAACGTGGTTGGGGCAATCAGGTGTTATTGATTTTAACGGTTTATTACGTGGCTCTAGTAATAAATTAGGATCATATATTGCTGAAATAAGAGTAAACCTTATTGATAAAAAAGAACGAGATATAAGCTCTATTTTATTGGTAAAAGCACTAAGAGCAGATATTGAAGCTATTGAAAGGCGCTTTCCAGGTAGTGTTATTCAACTTGTTGAAGAGCCACCAGGCCCACCCGTTAAAGCAACATTATTAGCAGAAATATATGGTAATGATCTTAATAAAATTAGAGAGGTATCATCTGAAGTGGCTGCTGCTTTTAAGGAAACTTATGATGTTATTGAAGTTAAAGAGTCAGAGGTTGTGGATGTTCGCCAATATCGACTTATGGTTGATAAAGAAAAAGCAGCACTTTCTGGTGTCTCTGCTGCGGAAGTAGCGCAAGCTATATTACGCCTTGTTAATGGTGTTGATCTCGGCCGACTTCATCTAAAGGGTGAAAAGCAGATAGTTCCTATTCGGTTACATATACCAAGAGAGCATCAAATTGATCCCGTTTTATTGTCTCGTGTTTTTGTCACCAATAGAGATAATATAAAAATCCCCCTGTCAGAGCTGACTTATTCAATTGAGTCTTGGCAAGACAGACCCATTCTGCATAAAGATTATGAACGTGTTAGTTATGTTGGGGCGCAGTTAAAAGAAACAGCCGCAGTATATGCAGTAATGGATTTAGACCAACGTTTAGATAAGTTGAATATTGCAGGTGTGCAACTTAATACGGGTAATTTACAGCTTGAATCTATAGTTCCAGATACCATTGATGGCTACCAATTACTGTGGGATGGGGAAATAAGACTGACATTAGATACCTTTAGAGATATGTTTTTGGCTTTAGGTCTCGCATTAGTTTTTATCTACTTAATGCTCGTTGGTTATTATGGCTCATTTATAATCCCTCTTATTGCCATGTCGGCAATTCCTTTAGGGTTAGTTGGAGTGTTCCCCGGACATTGGCTGATGGAGCAGTCTTTTAGTGCTCCATCTATGATCGGTGTCATTGCATTATCTGGCGTGGTAGTACGTAATTCACTTCTTATCATTGATTTTGTTTTAAATAATATGAAGCTCGGTATGCCTTTGTATGAAGCAGTGAGTGAAGCAGGAGCTGTTCGTTTAAGGCCTATTTTACTCACGGCATTAGCCATAATACTTGGCTCTGCTGTTATGTTAACTGATCCCGTTTTTGGTGGCTTAGCTATCTCACTTATTTTTGGTACCGTTGCAGCAACCATTCTTACCTTTATTGTTGTACCGGTATTACTATTTTCATATTTGCGTAGAGCCTAGCTAAACGTTGGATAAATTTTTGTGAATCATAAAGTAGATGAAAAATTAAAAGTAGGTATTGCCTTAGGTAGTGGCTCGGCAAGAGGTTGGGCACATATTGGTGTTTTACAGGCATTAAAAGAACTGGGGATTGAGCCTGACATTGTCGCCGGCTGCTCTATTGGTGCCTTTGTTGGGGCTGCTTATGCAAGTGATCAACTTGATGTTCTGGAAGAGTGGAGTAAAGCACTTACTTGGAAAGAAATTATTAGTTTTTTTGATGTGTCTTTATCAAAAGGTGGGTTAATTCAAGGTGAAAAATTATTCAAATTTATTCGAGAAAAAGCGGGTGATCCTGATATTAACTCGCTATCAAAAAAATTTGGAGCGGTTGCTACAGAGTTAGACACAGGTAGAGAAGTATGGATAAGAGATGGTTTATTGTTCGACAGTGTTCGAGCATCAGTTGCCTTACCTGGTTTGATAGCGCCGTCAAAATATAAAAACAAATGGCTTATTGATGGCGGGCTGATTAATCCTGTTCCTGTTTCTCTTTGCCGTGCTATGGGAGCAGATGTAGTAATTGCTGTTAATTTGAATGGTGACCTGATGAAAAAAACAGCTAAAACAATAGAGTTAAACGCTATTGCAACAGAGTTAAATAAAAGTGATGAACCTAGTTTTTTTGAACGGTTATCAACGCCTTTAAAGTTAGGAATTGATAAACAAAAAAATATTTTAATTGCTAAGTTATTTACTCAAAATGATATAACGCCAAGTGTTTTTGACGTTATGGCAAGCTCCATCAATATTATGCAAGACCGTATTACACGTAGCCGGATGGTAGGCGATGTTCCTGAGATTATACTAACCCCCAAATTATCTCAGCTAGGGCTGATGGAGTTTGATAAAGCAGAAATTGCTATTGAAGAAGGTCGCACCAGTGTTAAAAGAGCAGAAGCGACAATAAAAGAAATACTGATAGATAACTATTAATTTTAAGTTTTTGTATTATTTATGTTACTAAAGTAAAAGTGAGTCATGATTTGCGATTATATACCGATACCCCAAAAAATATTAAGCTATTTTACATGGCAATTACATTGTTTTTGTCTTCTTATTCAGTGAGTGCGAAAGACGTTTTAACTAACAGAATAAACACCCAAAACCCATTTTTAATGGTTGAGCAAATAACAAACCGAACTTTTTTACGCTTAAAAAATGAGTCAACGCAAACACCTAATTTATTAAAGCTTGTTATTAAAGAAGAAATTCTCCCTTATTTTAACCATCAGTATGCTTCGGCAAAAGTATTAGGTAATGTTCATTTTAAAAATATTTCAAAAGATCATTTTAACCAATTTTCAGTTAGCTTTCGTGAATATGTTGGCACTTCATATGCCAAGATATTTACTTTATATGACAATCAAACGGTTAAGTACTCGCCAAACAAAAAGTTTAAAAATAAAAGAATCATTTCTGTTTCAATTGAAATTATTGGCACGTCAAGACCCCCAATTGAGATTAGTTTTAAATTAATAATGAATAAAAAAACCGAAGAGTGGAAAATTTTTGATTTGGTAGCTGAAGGGATCAGCTTTCTAGACAGTAAAAGAGCAGAGTTTAATAAGCTGTTAATTAGCAAAGGAATAGAGTCGACTAATGCACTATTAATAAAAAAAGGTTTGGCTGATATTCGGTTTAATAAAGGCAAAAATTAGTGTTTGTTAGCTTTAGTGAGTAAAAGTATTTTGAGGAAAACATAAGATGAATATAAATGAACTAACGTTAAAGTCTCAGTTTAAAATTATGATGGGTATAGGTGTAATGTTGAACCCTCATAACAGAGCTATTCTGGTGGGTTTTATTATTTTTAACTTATTAACTTCGGTTGCTATTGCATCAGAAAGTTTTGATATTTGTCTTGCTGAAAAAGCTAAATCTGAAAATCAACGAATGACCTTGAGTAAGTTGAATCGAATTTGTAATGAAATAGTTACTGAAAAAAGTGATCAACCAGCGGTGGAAAAAAGGTTTAATGAAGAGAGAAAAATTGCCTTTCATCCTTTTGTTATTACACCACATCACATGAATTACATACTACCAGTCACGTACACCGATAAAATTAATCAGTCAGCATATGATGACAAGGGTAATTGGCCTCAAAATTTAGATAATATGGAAGCCAAATTACAAATAAGCTTTAAGGTGCCATTGCTAACAGAAAGTTTGTTTAACGAAGGCGATGGAATTGCTTTTGGCTTTACCCTTCAGTCTTGGTGGCAAATGTATAATCAGGAGTTATCTCGTCCTTTTAGAGAAACAAATTATAATCCAGAGCTTTTTTATTTTACTCCTTTAGACTTTGAAATCGGAGGAGGGAAAACAGGTTTTTTTTTAGGGCTTGAGCATCAATCTAATGGCCAATCACAACAATTATCCCGCAGTTGGAATCGAATATATGCAAATTTTATTTTTGCAAAAGGAAACTATGCTTTGTCATTTCGTCCTTGGTGGAAGATTCCAGAGGGAGATAAATTAACAACACCTGAAGAGGCTGGTAATGACAACCCTGACATTAGTGATTATATGGGGCATTTTGAATTGATGATGGTGTATAAATGGGAAAATTATGAGTTTTCAGTTAAAGGTAGAGAAAACTTTGCAACGCATAATGGGGCTGTTGAGGTAGGTATAACATTTCCATTAAATGGTAAGTTAAGAGGGTATTTTCAATATTTCAGCGGCTATGGTGAAAGCCTAATTGATTATAACCATTCGCAAGAACGATTTGGCTTAGGAATAGCATTAAATGATTATTTTTAAACTGTTAGGAGAGTAATAATGGCGTCTGTATCTGTAAAAATAGTAGAATTAATAGCTGACACACCTTACGGCGGCTTATACATAAAAGAGTGGTTGCCAAATGAACTATCATCAGACATTCCCATTATTATGCTGCATGACTCATTAGGTTGTGTGGGATTGTGGAAAGAATTTCCTGAAATGTTGGCGACCACACTATCTAGGCGAATTATTGCTTATGATCGATTAGGGTTCGGTCAATCAGATGTTCGTGTTGAACCACCATCGGTTGATTTCATAAAAGAAGAAGCTTCAATATATTTTCCTGAAATTAAAAAGCACTTATCAATAGATAATTATATTCTTCTTGGACATAGCGTTGGTGGCGGTATGTCACTTAATATTGCTGCTAATGACAAAGACTGCACCGCAGTGATATCTATATCAGCGCAAGCTTTTGTTGAAGATATCACCTTGCAAGGTATTAAAACGGCTCAGAAAATGTTTAAAAAGCCAGGGCAAATTGAGCGGCTGGAAAACTGGCATGGTAATAAAGCTATGTGGGTATTAGAAGCATGGATTGATACTTGGTTATCACCCGACTTTTTAAGGTGGGATTTAAATTATTGTATCCATCATGTTACATGCCCTGTATTGGTTATTCATGGAGATAATGATGAGTATGGCTCTATTGCGTTTCCAGAATTTATTGCAAATAATGTTTTGGGCTGGTCAACCAAGTTAATTATTGAAAACTGTGGACATTTTCCTCATAAAGAAAACACAAACGAAGTATTAGACGCTATTGTAAACTTTATAAGTTAACGACTTGGGTATAAGTGAAGCTCGTAATTATTATGAAAACCCTAACTATTGTTAGGTTTGTTACGAGAATATTTCAGGCATAGTTTTAAGCTAAGAAAAACAAGCTGGTTTGAAAACGCGTAATGAATATATTGAAAGTTTTTTCTATGCAGACAAGTGTAATCTGATATTACTCTATCTATATTCTCAGTGTGTTGAGTTTAACAAAACGAATTGTGTATTCAAGCTGATACATAATTCTTTTGGCTACCTAAAGAGCCACTAAGTTGTGAATGCAATAACACCTGTCTAAATGATCGGAAATATTAATGAGTAGCAATAGAAATTGTGTTCAAGACCTATTTAGGGGGAAAAATATATTCAGTTCAGCTAGACTTGTTTTTAAGATTGGTCTATATATCTGATTTTTATATTAACATTGAGAGAAATTTATGATTGGCAGTATGATGAACTATCAATTGACGTTAACGTCAATTATGCAGCACGGTAAACAAATAAACCCAAATAAAGAAGTGGTATCTATAACCAGTGATCATGATGAACATCGTTGTACTCTCGGAGATATTTTTGATCGTTCTGCTCAAGTGGCTAATTTATTAAAGTCACACAACATTCAAAAAGGTGATCGAATAGCGACACTTGCATGGAATGACTTTAGACACATGGAGCTGTATTATGGTTTAGGTTGTTCAGGGGCTGTTTGTCATACCATCAACCCAAGGTTACACCCTGACCAAGTCAATTTTATTATAAATGATGCGAGTGATAAAATTGTCTTTCTTGATGTTATGTTTATTGATTTAATTAAAGCAATAGAAGCTGAATTACCCACAGTAGAGCAGTTTATTGTCTTAACTTCAGATGTTGCTGTCATTGCACACCTTGGTGAAAAATGGACCACTTATGAAGATGCTATCAGTGTTTACTCTACAGAGTTTGATTGGCCTGAACTCAATGAAAATGATCCTTGTCAACTTTGTTATACATCGGGCACAACAGGAAACCCTAAAGGGGTTCAATATAGTCACCGTGCTTTAGTATTACATACTATGGCTGCTATCGTTCCAGATGCGTTTTCTATTGGTAAAAATGATTGTATTTTACCGGTAGTGCCTATGTTTCATGTAAATGCGTGGGGCATTCCTTATATGGCCGCTATGGCTGGATGTAAGCTTGTATTTGCAGGCTCTAAAGTCGCAGACCCAGAAGTACTAGCCAGATTAATTAAACAAGAAGGTGTAACCCTTGCTGCTGGGGTTCCAACCGTTTGGAATTTATTAGCTCAATACCTTCAAGAGAACAATATCTCACTACCAAGTCTTAAAAAACTTGTCGTTGGGGGCACCGCAATGCCTCCTCATTTATACCGTTATTTTCAAGATGAACAAGATATGGCCATTATTCATGCTTGGGGTATGACAGAAATGAGCCCTTTAGGTACTATTAATCATATTCAAGCTAAAGAAATTCAAGAATGGGATGAAGACGCATTATTTGAACAAAAATTAAAACAAGGTGTACCTGTTTTTGGTATTGAACTTAAGCTAATGAATGATGATGGAAAAGAAATCGCTTGGGATGGCAAAACATCAGGTAACTTATTGGTTAGAGGTCCTTGGGTAGTAGACAAATATTTTAATCGCCCCGATGTTGAAAATGTGAATGGCTGGTTTGACACAGGAGATATTTCTATCATTGATGAACATGGTTATATGAAAATTACCGATAGAAGTAAAGATGTTATAAAATCGGGAGGAGAGTGGATATCTTCTGTAGATATTGAAAATGCAATGATGTCTCATCCAGAAGTATCATTAGCAGCCGTGATAGGTATAGAACATCCTAAGTGGGATGAACGACCTTTATTAATTATTCAAAATCATGGTGATACTTCGTTAACTCATGAAGAAGTAGTTACTTTTTTAAAAGGAAAAGTTGCAAAGTGGTGGATGCCTGATGCGGTTGAGTATATTGAAAATATTCCAATGACGGCAACAGGTAAAATGCATAAATTAAAACTTAGAGATGTATTTGATGGATATACCTTTTAGTTTTTCATTTCAAAATTAGCCGATATAATTACCTTAAAAACAATAAAAGTTGCTATTTTTTATTTTAAAGGAGATAGCAACTTTTTTACTAACCAATACCTGATAAAAAACTGTTGAAAAGTGAATCTTACGCGTTTATTTATTTTCTGCTATATTAATCATAGTGCTTTGCACAATAAAGTGACACATTAAAATTTTAGATTTACCATAAAGTTGAGATACAGTAGATGAATAAAACTGGCAGCCCAATATTATACATATTAGATGATGATAAACAATATGCTAATCTACTTCAAAAGGTGGCTGAAAAAGCAGGTTGGCAAGTTGTAAATGAGCAAAGTGCTTTAAACTTTATTAATAAGCCTTTACCACAGGATCTCGTCTTAGTATTAGATTTAATGATGCCGGCTCTAGATGGAATTGAAGTCATAAGACACTTAATAAAAAAACAGTTAAATATAACACTCATACTTATCAGTGGCGTAGATCAAAGAACGCTGCATTCCGCACAAGTACTAGCCCAAGCTTATGATGTGAATGTAATTACAAGTTTTACTAAACCGGTTTCTCTTAAAAGGTTTACTGAAGCTATTAACAGTATATCTCAATCATCTACTACTCAACAAAAATCAGATGCTCTATATTTGCCATCTGCTCAAGAGATTACCGATGCCATATTAAAAAAAGAGTTTGTTGTTTATTACCAGCCACAAGTTAATTTTAATTCAAATACCTTATGTGGCTTAGAGGCATTAGTTAGGTGGGTGCACCCAGACCATGGCTTTATTACACCTGACCGTTTTATTTCGACTGCTGAAAAAGAGGGCGTTATACATTTGCTTACTCATGAGATTGTCTCAATAGTGGCAAAAGATAGTAATGTTATTAATGCTTACTTTCAAAAAGATATTCACCTATCAATCAACATTTCGGCTAAAGATATCACTTCATTAAGTTTGCCTGAACAGTTAGATAGTTTATTAAAAGAACACAGTATAAAGCCTGAAAATATAACCTTTGAAATCACTGAAAGTGCCGTTATGGAGGATCTCACCGCTTTTCTTGATGTGTTAAACCGACTAAGCCTTAAGGGGTTCTCTTTATCTATAGATGATTTTGGAACAGGCTTTTCATCACTTTCACTGTTATATCAAGCGCCTTTTACAGGGTTAAAAATAGATCAGAGTTTTGTTGCTCGTATGCTAGATGACAGGGAAGCGATGATTATTGTTGAAATATGTATACTTTTGGCTAAAAAATTAAAAATGAAAGTTATCGCAGAAGGAGTGGAAAGTATTGAGGTGTGGGATAAGTTAAACACTTTGGAGTGTGATATTGCTCAAGGCTACTTTATAGGTAAGCCTATGGCTATAGAACAGTTTTTTAAATGGCATAGTACTTGGGTAAGGCGCGATAATTAAATCTTTACATGCGGTGCGTTAAAAGTATTTATAATAAAACTTACAGGTGTTTTTTTAATATTGCAGTATAAATAGTAATACAATTGCAGGGCTTATCAATGAAACAAAAAAACGCTCAACATTCAATTGAGTTAGCAGAGCTTCAACAAAAATTAGATTGGCAAAATTCAATGTTAAGTAGTACTGAAAATGCCTTAGTTTCAACTGATCTTTCGGGTACCATTGTAAGTTTTAATACGGCGGCAGAAAAACTGTTCGGATATACTGCTGACGAAGTTGTTGATATACATACGGGTGCTGTTGTTCACCTTGAAGAGGAAATTATAGCGTATGCTAAGGAGTTGTCTCTAGAGTTAAATAAGACGATTGCCCCAGGATTTGAAGTGCTTGTTTTGTTGTCTTTGAATAATAGCAGGCAGATAAAAAAATGGAACATGGTACGTAAAAATGGCTCTCAATTTCCCGCACGCGTAATCGTGAAAGCCATATATGATCAGCAGGGTGATGCCATTGGCTTTCTTGCCGATATTATCGATCTGACTGAATTAAATAAGACTCGAAAAAAAGAAAAAGAGAATATAACACTTTATAAAGATCTTTTTGAAAGCTTCTCTTATGCACTTTTTCTATTAGATGGCGAATACTTGGTTGATTGTAATTCAGCGACTTTAAAAATGTTTGAGTGTACTAAAGAGCAAATCATTGGTCAGTTAGCTTCTCGATTTACACCCGAAAGACAACTTGACGGGCGTCTTTCCAGCGAAAAAATTGTAGAAGTGCTAAATTTAGCTTTAGCTGGAGAGTCTTATTTAATGGAGTGGCTCGCTTGCCGTTATGACGGTACACTCATTAGAACGGAACTGTCATTGAATGTCGTTTATATGGATGGAAAACCTTATGTGCATGCTGCTGTGCGCGACATCACTGAACACTATAATTTACAGCAAACTTTAGCGTCTGAGCGGATAAGATTAAAAAGTATTTTCAATGATATGCAGACAATGATCGGTATATTGGATGTTGATGGCAAGCTTATTTTTATTAATAATACACCATTAAATATTACGGGAGTTAAAGAAGGTGAAGTTCTAAATACGCTGTTTAGTCAAGCCACTTGGTTTAATTACGATGAAAACTTAACAAAAAAAATTCAACAGGATTTTGAAAATACACTAAAAGGCAACAATACGCTAAGGGAGTTACAAGTTTACACCCCTCAAGGACACTTATGGATTTATATTGCGATGCACCCTATTGTTGATGATAAAGGGCAAACTAAAGAGGTGCTTGTTGAAGGTTATGATATCAGTGATCTTAAACGCACTGAAGAGCACTTGCGCAGAAGCCAAAAAATGGATGCGTTAGGAAAACTAACAGGCGGTATAGCACACGACTATAATAATATGCTTGGAGTTATAGTGGGCTATGCAGAGCTTTTAGAAGATGAATTATTAGCGCAGCCAGAGCTAAAAAGCTATGTAACTGAAATAATCACAGCTTCTGAACGCAGTATCAAACTAACACGTAAGTTGCTTGATTTTAGCCGTGTAAAAGTACTAGAAACTAGTGCGGTAAATTTAAATGAAATATTACTAAAACAGCAAGGTATTATTGAAAAAGCAGTGACGGCTGCTGTGTCAATTAATTTTAATCTAGCAAAAGATTTATGGATTTTAAAACTGGAAAAAAATGATTTTGAAGATGTTTTACTAAATTTATGTATTAATAGTATGCATGCCACTGAAAATATAAGTATGGCAAAAATTGAATTGAATACCTGTAATGAAACTATTGACGAAATTAATGCTTCTGCCATGCAACTTAATCCTGGCGACTATGTCAAATTTAGCCTATATGATAATGGCTGCGGAATGAGTAAAGAAGTAAAACTACAAGTTTTCGACCCTTTCTTTAGTACTAAAGGCGAAAAAGGCACAGGTTTAGGTTTAAGTCAGGTATATAGTTTTGTTAAACGAAGTCATGGCGCTATTTCTGTGTATTCCGAAGAAGGGAAAGGAACCGAGTTCTCACTTTATTTTCCTAGAAACTGCAAAAGTAGCGATATAAACAAAGAGCTTCCACCTATTGAAGCGATAAATTCATCAGAAGAAGGAACTATATTAGTGGTTGATGATGAGCCGTCTTTAGTGCGCTTAGCATCCCAAATTCTTACTAAGCAAGGATATAAGGTGATAAAGGCTAATAGTGCAGAGGAAGCGTTAGACCACCTTAAACAAAATAGCGTTGATTTATTACTTTCGGATATTATTATGCCTGATATGGGTGGGGTTGAACTAGCAAACATTGTACAAAAAAAGTACCCCAATATTAAAATTCAACTGGCAAGCGGCTTTACCAGTGAAACACATTTAAAAGAGAATGAATATTTAGGTAATAAAATATTAGCAAAACCCTACAATAAGAAAGGGCTAATTACCTGTGTTAAAGATATTTTGAAAAGCAATTAAACCTATAAACACAGCAGGGCGGGATTATGCTTTGCTCTATTTTTGACCAAACAAAACTTCCGCTCTGAATGTAGCATCCCAACATACTCGTTGCATTTTACCTGCAACATTATCTTTTAATGGGTGTGCTTCGATTAAATTCAGCAGCTTGCGTCTGATTGTTGCTAAATTTATGGCTCCGTCATCAGCATAAATTTGGATCTCGTCTTACCAACTGCGTCGTTTCAGTTTGGCAATGCATAGCATCAGCGGTAATGACGGCATTTTCAATATTCATACTAGCTAGCATTGATTGCATGACTGGAATTTCATTGGTTTTTGTCGACGTTTCTTTTTGGTAAATTATCAGGCCATTTTCTACCACCATTGCGGTCATTAATTGCAAAGCGTCTATTTCTCCATGTTTGGAGCCACAAACGACTTTACCATCAAAGCTGATATGCTCTTTACCGTCACTTTCTCGAATAGCATTTGAAAAATCAATAAAAGATGAGACTATCAGCCTTGAGACCCCTTATAATACGTCCAATAGAGTGTCTTGTGGGAATACCGTGACTAAAACCTCTGTATTCTTTTAACCAATCAAGTTGAGCCTCCCCAAAGATATTAATCGCTTTCCAACCCTTGGCACCACAAAGTATGGCGGCTATTGTTAAGAAAATAATATCAGATAGTTCGTAATCTTTATTTGCGTCTACGCGATGCTCTTCAATATCTTGAAAAAATGACATGATAAATAAGGTTTGTTTATTTTTGATAGTGATCTAATCACTTCGTATCAATAAATGTCAAAATTTCTTTATTATACTGTGATATTTATTTGAAATGCGTGATCCCACCCTGATAAACACAGCCGTTTAGTGTATGTATTTAACCATTTATAAAAAACAAGCAGCTAATTACACCTTTTTGATTTATGTTTTGAGGGTCTATAACCTTGCCAACGGATAAACGCACGGGTAAAAGAAGCAACTTCACTAAAACCACAGCGTTCTGTAATATATTCAAGATCTTTATCGGTATGCTCTAAGTAAAATAGTGCTTTTTTGTGCCTAAAATCATCTTTTATTATCATATAACTAGAGTCTTCTAACTCTAATTTTCGTTGCATGGTTCGAATAGATAGACCCAATTTTGAGGCAAGGTCATTTTGCGTTGGAAATTGACTTCTAGGCGATAAAGAAAGGATGCTTTTAATTTGCTTTATCAGGCCTAAAGAATCAAAAGAATAATTAGTAATAGAAAGCGGCACCTGCAATTGTTTTTCTACATCTTTGTATTGACATAGAATAGGTTTACTAAGCCATGATTTATCAAAAACTATTTCATTATACGGCTGATTAAATTTAACCGGGCATTGATATAAAAATTGATAATCACATATATTGGCTGGCTCCTCATTTACAAAAGAAGCATAGAGTAAAGGAACCTCTTTTTTTATTAACATGCTTAATATTTTATTGGCAATGCAAGTAAGCATAGTAAGGGCAAATAGGGAAAAGTTAGCTTCTTTTGTCACTAAAGAAAATTGCCACCTAACGATATCGTTTTCAATTATCAACTGAGTAGTAATTGGGCTTTGACATACACGATTAACATGAAAAATAGCGGTTAAAGCTTTCGATAATGTTTTTTCTGAACACGCTGACTTTATCATTAAGGAAATAGTGCCACGAGGAACAGATTTTTCTTGAATGCCCAATAATTCATCTTTAGTGTAGTCTAACAACACCCGATATGATTCGATAATATAATGTAAAGCCACTATTCCCTGGGGTTCATCGATACAGTCTAATGGCAAGCCTATTGTTTGTGCAAATTCAACTCTTGAAAAGCCAATATTGTCGGCAATTGAACAAAAGTCTTGAATAAATTTATTGGTAGAAAAAAGTTCATTACTTGTTATTCCATTTGTATCAATCATTTTTAACCTTAATATAAGCGTGACATAAACAGTATAGGTGAATGAATTTACTTGGTTTGTGACCTCATAACTTAATACTATTCAACGATGTTATTTAACCATATATGGATAAAGTTTAAAAACAAAAAAGACTATTATGTTTTTATACGCCAATTGATTTTTAAAATGACACTTATTGTCCTGTAGCTTAATTGTTAAAAAAGTTAATTTATATATAAGATATGAAGCGTCTACGCTTTTATTTATTTAACTTGTTGTAAAGTAAGGGGGTCGTTTTGTTGGATAGAAAAGATATAGGCAAGTCATTCGAACCAGTTTCTGCGGTTGTAGAGAAAGGTCGGTTGATTAGTTTTGCTAGTGCTATAGCCGAAGAAAATTCAATTTACATTGATGAGTTAGCGGCAAAAAAAGCAGATTACTCTGCTTTACCTGTCCCTCCTACTTTTTTGTTCTGTTTAAAGATGGATGTACCCAAACCTTTTGAGAATTATCAAAGTATTGGTGTTTCGTTAGAAAAATTACTACATGCGAACCAAGGTTTTACTTATTTTACCCCCACAGTCGTTGGCGATGAACTGACTTTTTACTCAAGTGTTGAGGATATCTACGCGAAAAAAGGGGGAGCATTAGAGTTTTTAATTGAAAAAACGAAAGTTGAAAATCAACGTGGCGAACATGTAGCAGATTTAAAGACAACGTTGGTAATAAGGAATGAATCTCATGAAAAATAAAGCGTTATCTTTTGACGAACTAAATGTAGGTGATCATTTACCTGTTTTGAGTACAAATAAAATATCACGTACTACCTTGGCGCTATATGCAGGCGCTTCCGGAGACTTCAACCCTATACATATTGATATTGATTTTGCTAATAGTGCTGGCTTAGATGATGTTTTTGCACACGGAATGTTATCTATGGCTTATTTAGGGCGTTTACTTACCAACAGGGTTGATCAGCGAAGCATTGAAAGTATTGATGTGAGGTTTACTTCTATCACTCCCGTTAATGCACAAGTTGTTTGTACTGGGTATATACAAGAAAAGAGCATTATTGATGAACAAGAAATTATTAAAGTTCATATTGAAGCACAAGATGCAAATACAGGTGATATTAAAATAACGGGTGTTGCGACAATTAATTTAACTAAAAATAACTAATTAATGACGGCTTAAAATAACGGCTAAAAATTAAATGATAAAGAGAGAAGATTATGAATAGAAAACTAGAAGGAAAAGTAGCGCTGATCACTGGCTCAGGCCGGGGCATAGGTAAAGCTCTAGCACTTAAACTTTCAAGTGAGGGAGCAAAGGTTGTTGTTAATGATTTAGATGAGGCTCCGGCTAATGAAACAGTAGCTGAAATTAAATTAAATGGCGGAGAAGCCATTGCTGTTGTAGGAAGTGTAACCCAAGAGGGGTTTGCTGATAAATTTGTAGCAGAGGCTGTTAAGGCTTTTGGTACGCCTGATATACTGATCAATAATGCAGGTTATACCTGGGATTCAATGATTCATAAAGCTTCAGATAAGCAATTCGATGCTATGTATGAAATTCACCTTAAAGCGCCATTTCAACTTAACCGGGCTTTTGTTCAAACAGTTGTTCCTGTAGCAAAAGTTGAAGCTGAAGCTGGAAAAGAAGTATTCAGAAAAATTATTAATATTTCTTCTATTGCTGGCGAATATGGAAATATAGGTCAAGTTAATTACTCTTCTATGAAAGCTGCCTTATCTGGAATGACTAAAACTTTATCGAAAGAGCTTGGTCGTCATAAAATCAATGTTAATGGTGTTGCTTTTGGTGTTATCGAAACGCGCTTAACGCAAGCAACAGATGAAAAGAAAACCATCGTTATTGATGGTAATGAAGTGGGTGTAGGTATTCCTGAAAAAGTGAGTGCCGGTTTTGCAAGAATGATCCCATTAGGTCGTAGCGGAACACCAGCCGAAGCAGCCGACGGAGTCTACTTATTTTGTACTCCAGAATCAAATTACATCAGTGGCCAAATGACGGTTGTTGGTGGTGGTTTAAGAATGTAGGAGAGTTACATGTTACCTTTTTATTGTAGTTGGATTGATGAAGATTTACGTATTTTTTCAGAATCAATTAATAAGTTTATAGATAAAGAAATTGAACCATTTTATGAAAAATGGGAAGAAGATAAATGGATGCCTAGAGAAGTTTGGAACAAGCTAGGTGAAGCAGGTTTGTTATGTGTAGATATCCCCGAAGAATACGGTGGATTTGGTGTTGATTTCAGATTTGCTGCGTTAATTTATGATAATTTTTATCGTCGTGGTGTTGGTGCTATAGCTGGTGGTGGTATTGGTGTTCATGCAGGGATTGTTGCTCATTATATATTAAACATGGGTACAGAAGAACAAAAGCAAGCATACTTACCTAAAATGGCCAGCGGTGAGTGTGTTGGCGCTATTGGTATGACCGAGCCTGGTGCAGGCAGTGACTTAAAAGAATTAAAAACCTCGGCTAAGAAAGTTGATGGTGGTTATATCATTAATGGTAGTAAAACTTTTATTTCAAATGGTCAGCATTGCGATATTGTTGTTATGGCATGTAAAACAGACCCTAAAGCTGGTGCTAAAGGTGTTTCATTATTTATTGTTGAAACTAACACTGATGGTTTTGTTAAAGGCAAGAAGCTAAGTAAATTAGGCATTCATCAGCAAGATACTTCAGAATTGTTTTTTAACGATATGTTTGTTCCTGATACTGCGTTATTAGGTGAAAAGAATTTAGGCTTCATTACCATGATGAAAGAGCTACCTCGTGAAAGACTTGGGTTAGCGGTTGGCGCTCAAGCTGCTTCAGAAGGTATGCTTGATATTACTTTAGACTATGTTAAAGAACGTAACGCTTTTGGTAAAAGGGTTGCTGATTTTCAAAATACGCGTTTTAAATTGGCCGAATTAGCAACGCAAGTTCGTGTTCAAAAAGCATTCATGGATCAATGTATAACACTTTTAGCTGATAATAAACTTGATGCGGTTACAGCGTCAATGGCTAAGTTACATTCTACCGAATTACAGGGCAAAGTTGCTGATGAGTGTTTACAATTTTTTGGTGGTTATGGCTACATGACCGAATATCGTATTGCCCGTGAATTTGTTGATGCAAGGGTTCAGCGTATTTATGGCGGTACATCAGAAATAATGAAAGAAATTATTAGTCGTGAATTAATCAAAGATTAGTGTTTTTAATTTAAGCATTAATAACAGCTATATTTTTATTTTAACCAAAATTGAAATATAGCTACTTTTCAAAGAAGAATTGATTATGTCAGCATTATCAAATTTAAAAATATTAGATTTTTCAACCTTACTTCCAGGCCCTTTTGGAACCTTGGTTTTGGCTGATCTCGGTGCAAATGTTTTACGTGTTGAAGCACCAAATCGATTAGACTTAACGCGGGGAATAGGTGAGAAAGATGAGGGTTCATCTTATATACATCGCTATTTGAACCGTTCAAAAAAATCTATAGCACTTGATTTAAAGAACCCTAAAGCAATAGCTATTGTTAAAAAGATGATTGCTCATTATGACATTGTTATTGAGCAATTTCGCCCCGGAGTAATGGATAAACTTGGTTTAAGTTATGATGTTTTAAAAGCAATAAACCCGAAACTTATTTATTGTTCTTTAACCGGTTATGGTCAAACAGGTGAGTATAGAAATAGAGCCGGGCATGATAATAATTATTTAGCGCTTTCGGGTATTCAAGATTATAGCCGAAGAAAAAATCAAGCACCTGTTCCCGCAGGTATTCAAATAGCCGATGTAGCAGGTGGTTCAATGCATTTGGTTGCTGGTGTTCTTGCAGCGGTTATTCAGCGTTTAGAAACAGGCAAAGGGCAGTATCTTGATATTAGTATTACAGATGCGGCATTTACCTTAAACGCAATGTCAGCTGCTAGTTATTTAGGTTCTAAAAAAGAAACAGGGCCAGAAGAAGAATTATTAAATGGTCAACAATTCTATGATTATTATGAAACTGCTGACCAGCGATATTTTTCTATTGGTGGTTTAGAGCCTCAATTTAGGTTAGGACTATGTAAAGCACTTGATATTTCTCATTTAACTGGGATGGCCATGTCGCAAGAAATAGCGGAACAAAGAGCGTTTAAAGATGAACTTAGCGCAATTTTTAAAACGAAAAATTTCGAAGAATGGCAAGCCTTCTTTCAGGAGTTAGATTTATGTGTAGAGCCAGTATTAACGCTTGCAGAAGCATGTGACCACCAATTAATTAAAAACCGCAACATGATTGTTAATGTTGAAGGTATACCGCAAATTGCTTGTGCAATTAACATGTCTGAAAGTGAGCATTGTTATCGCTTTAAAGGTGTTGAATTGGGTGCTAATAATAATATTTTAATGAATGAGTTTTCATTCAGCCAAAACGAATTTGATCAACTTAACGTTGATGGCGTTTTTGGTAAAAAATAAGAGGAATAAACAAATGAGTAATGTAATTGTAGCTGGCGTAGGTATGATTAAGTTTTGTAAACCAGGTCAACAAGAACCTTATCGCGTCATGGCGGCTAAGGCGATTAATGAAGCATTAGCCGATGCAGGTATTCAAGCAAAGCAAATTCAGCAAGCCTACGGAGCCTATATTTATGGTGATAGTACCTGTGCTCAACATGCTTTTTATGATGTGATCCAAAGTGGTATTCCCGTTATTAATGTTAACAATAACTGTTCTAGTGGCTCTACTGCTTTGTTTTTAGCTCGCCAAGCGGTACTTTCGGGTGAGGTTGATTGCGCACTCGCTTTTGGTTTTGAAGAAATGCAGCCAGGTGCTTTAGGATCGAATTGGGATGATAGGGAAAGTCCGTTTGATCGCGCTGTACCGGTGTTAGAAAAATTCAATGCACCGCAAGGCCCTTTGGCATTACAAGCATTTGGCGCTGCGGGTAGACATTATATGAATAAATACAATGTTGAAGCAGATATATTTGCAAAAGTATCAGCTAAGTCTCGAAGTCATGCAGTGCGTAATCCTTATTCAATGTTTACTAAACCATTAACGTTTGAAGAAGTGTTAAATGACAAAGTTATTTACGATGGTTACATGACTCGTTTAATGGCTTGCCCTCCAACCTGTGGCGCAGCGGCAACGATTGTTTGTAGCGAAGCATTTGCTAAAAAACAGGGAATTACCAACGGTATTAAAATTTTAGCGCAATCTATGGCTACAGACACAGAAAAATCTTGGCAAGACCCTATTTATGCTGCGGGTAAAGGCATGACAGAAATGGCGGCTCAACAAGTCTATAACAGTGCCGGCATCAGCCCTGAAGACATTGATGTTATTGAATTACATGATTGCTTTACAACAAACGAAGTAATTAGTTATGAAGGTCTAGGGCTTTGTCCTGAAGGTGGAGCGGAAGAATTTATTGCCAATGGCGATAATACTTATGGTGGGAAGTTTGTTATTGGTCCATCGGGCGGTTTAATGTCAAAAGGTCATCCTATCGGTGCAACGGGCTTAGCACAATGTACGGAATTAACTTGGCATTTACGAGGTCAAGCGGGTGATCGACAAGTCGAAGGTGCAAAACTAGCGTTACAGCATAACGTAGGTTTAGGTGGTGCGGTTGTCGTGACGCTTTACGGTAAATAACACTAAAATATAATATTAAAGTCATAACTTCATATTCATATAAAATAATAAGTAAGGTTATGATTTAACTTAAGTATGGGGAATAAATATGTTTGATTACATTATTGTTGGAGGTGGTAGTGCTGGTGGTGTACTCGCTAATCGTTTAAGTGAAAACGTTAATAATACCGTTTGTTTAATTGAAGCTGGAAGTGCTGATAGCTCTATTTTTGTTTCTACGCCGGGAGCCTTCGGTGCTCATATGTATATGAGAAAGTTTAATTGGGGCTTTAATAGTCAACCTGATGTTGCTACCAACAATAGAGGACAGTTTTGTCCACGTGGTAAAGGACTAGGCGGAAGTAGTTCAATTAATGCAATGGTCTACACCAGAGGCCATAGTAGTGATTATGACCATTGGGAAGCATTAGGTAACCCAGGTTGGGGGTTTAAAGACGTATTACCGCTATTTAAAAAATCGGAAGATAATGAAAATGGTGCAAATGAGTACCACGGAGAAGGCGGCTTATTATCTGTTTCAAGTGTAGATAGAAACTATTACAAACTTGAAGATATTTTTATTAAAGCGTCACAAGAAGCGGGTGTACCACTTAGAAATGAGTTTAATAATAATGAACTAGAAGGTATCGGCAATTATCAATTTACCATTAAAAAAGGTCAACGTGCAGGTGTTCGTAAGTGTTTTATAGAGCCAGCTCTAAAACGTGAAAACCTAACCGTTATCGCTGAAGCTCACGCCACTAAAATTTTAATTAAAAATAAAAAAGCAGTAGGCGTTGAATATCAACAACAAGGTGAGTTAAAGGAAGTATTTGCTAATCAAGAGGTTATTATAAGTGGTGGTACTTTTAATTCGCCACAGCTGTTAATGCTTTCAGGTATTGGTGATAAAGACGAACTTGACAAATTTGGTATTGAATGTGCGCATGATTTAAAAGGCGTAGGCAAAAATTTGCAAGAACATCCTACTATCTCTGTGGTTTGTAGCAGTTTGAAAAAAGATGGTTATTCATTAGCTCCTGGAGCATTAGCGACTCGTACCAAAGAGCTAATACAGTTTGCTTTAGGTAAAAACGGGCCGTTAAGACACTCTGTTACTCGTGTTGGTGGTTACTTAAAATCTTCTGATGATGTTGAGATTCCTGATATTCAAGTTCACTATGTTCCCATTTTGTTTGATGATCATGGACGTAACCTTGATTTATTATTTCAACATGGCTTTACTGCGGAACTTAATGTTTGTCGCCCTAAAAGTATTGGTCAGGTAACATTGCGCAATGCAGATCCAACGTCTGATCCATTAATTCACCTGAACTTATTAGACGACTCTTATGATCTTGATGTTTTAGTAAAAGCCGTTAAAAAAGTAAGAGAAATTTATAATATGCCAGCCTTTAGTCAGCATAAAGGCGATGAATTATTTCCAGGTAAATATTACCAAACTGATGAAGAACTTGCTCAGGCTATTCGAGCTAAAGTTTCACACGTATATCACCCCGTAGGTACTTGTAAAATGGGTAATGATGATATGGCTGTAGTAGATGAACGATTGAAAGTTCATGGTATAGACTCTTTACGTGTTGTCGATGCTTCTATTATGCCTACCGTCATTTCTGCTAATACCAATGCCCCTACAATTATGATTGGTGAAAAAGCGGCAGAAATGATTTTAGCCAATAGTAATAATACTTGACACTTCTTACGTAGAACACATTAACACTATATCGTTAATGTGTTCTATTTCCTCCCAAGCATATCTATGTTTCTTGAATTTAAAGTATTAGCAATCAACAAGAGACTACATTAATTAGGATAAAACCATGTCTTTAGACTTTGATAGTGCACGTTTAACAAACCCTTATTTAACACCTTCACATGAAGAATGGCGAATGCAGCTGAGACGTTTTATTGATAAAGAAATCATGCCTTTTGCAGAAGAGTGGGATGAAGCAGGCAAGATACCTGATTCACTTTGGCCAAAAGCCGCTGAAGTAGGTATTTTTGCCGTTGGTTACCCAGAAGCTTATGGGGGCTTATCTGAAGGATTAGATATTTGGTATGGTCATATTGTTCAAGAAGAATTAGCGCGTATTGGTGCTGGTGGCATTACGGCAGCACTATCAGTTCATGGGATTTCTTTACCGAGCGTATTGAAATTTGCCAATGAAGACATTAGACAAGAAGTTGGACCAGCAGTGCTAACGGGTGAAAAAAGAATTTCATTGGCGGTTACTGAGCCAGGTGTAGGCTCAGACGTAGCTCAGCTCACCACAACGGCAACAAGTGATGGTGATTATTATATCGTTAATGGCTCTAAAACCTATATTACAGGCGGTATGTATTCTAGTTGGTTTTCTACCGCAGTACGCACCGGAGATAAAGGAGCCCGTGGGGTTTCGGTTTTGTTAATTCCTGCTGATTTAGAAGGTGTTACCAGAACGCCATTAGATAAAAAACAAGGGTGGTGGGCATCAGACACCGCAACTATTTATTTTGACAATGTGCGAGTACCTAAAACTAACCTTTTAGGTGAAGAAAACCAAGGTTTTAAAGTTATTATGAACAACTTTAACCTAGAACGTTTGGGCTTAATTGTGAATATGGAGGCCTATTCCAGAGTTTGTTTGGCTGAAGCCGTGGAATGGGCTCAACAAAGAAAAACTTTTGGTAAAACATTAAGTGAACACCAAGTTATTCGCCATAAAATTGCCGATATGAAACAACGTATTAATGCTACACAAGCCTATTTACAAACCTGTACTTATCAATTAGAGCAAGGCAAGCCCAATGTGGGTGATATTGCCATGTTAAAAGTACAAGCCAGTCAAACTATGGAGTTTTGTGCTCGTGAAGCTATGCAAATTTTAGGCGGTATTGGTTATATTCGTGGTTCTAAAGTAGAACGTCTATATCGTGAAGTTCGTGTTAACGCTATCGGCGGTGGCTCTGAAGAAATCATGCGCGATTTAGCATGTAAGCAGTATGAGGTTTAGTACATATTATGGCTGATATAAATAAAGCAAAAATAAAATTATGGCATTGTCATAATGCGCGTTCATTAAGACCACTTTGGGCATTAGAAGAGATGGGTTTTGATTACAAGTTAATTGAATTGCCATTTCCACCAAGAGTATTAAAAAAAGACTTTCTTGCCATTAACCCTTTAGGAACTATTCCTTATTTTGTTGATGATCAAACACATATGACCGAGTCATCGGCTATTGGTTTGTATTTAGTTGAACGTTATCAACGTTATGATTTTGGTTTAGAGGCATCACACCCTGAATATGGAGATTACCTTAACTGGCAATTTCACAGTGATGCCACACTCACCTTTCCACAAACCATCGCATTACGTTATGGCTTATTTGAAAAACCAGAACGTCGCTCAAAACAAGTTGCAGAAGACTACCGAAAATGGTTTATTGCCCGTTTAAATTTATTGAATAAGCACTTGCTTGATCGGGAGTTTTTATGCGGAAATAAATTTACCGTAGCCGATATCACCGTTACTTATGCTCTTTACTTAGGTGAATTACTCGGTTTTGATAAAGAATACGAACCACAAACTATTGATTACCTTCAACGAATGAAGTCCCGACCGGCTTTTCAAAAAGTAGTGGTTATTGGTGAAGAAAACAGCAATTTCAAAGGCTTTAAAAAGGATAAATCATGATTTTTACACAAGAGCATGAAGGCATAAGAAAAACAGTATCTCAATTTATTGATAAAGAGATAAATCCATATTGCGATCAATGGGAAAAAGACGGCATTTTTCCCGCTCATGAATTATTTAAAAAAATGGGTGATTTAGGACTTTTAGGTATTAATAAGCCAATAGAGTGTGGCGGTTTAGGGCTTGATTACAGTTATCAAATTGTTTTCACTGAAGAGCTTGGTCGTATTCGCTCTGGTGGTGTGTCTATGGCTATTGGCGTACAAACAGATATGGCCACCCCTGCATTAGCCAAATACGGCAGTGATTATCTAAAAAAAGAATTCTTAAGCAAAGCGATCACGGGTGAGGCTGTTTTTTCTATTGCGGTGAGTGAACCTCATGCTGGCTCAGATGTTGCCGCGATAAAAACTAAAGCGGTTAAAGAGGGTGATGATTACATTATCAATGGCTCAAAAATGTGGATCACAAGTTCAACGCAAGCTGATTATTTATGTGTGTTACTTAATACCGAAGGTGATAACCGACATAAAAACAAATCAATGGTGATTGTTCCTACCAATTTACCTGGTGTCTCTTTTTCTGAAAAATTAGACAAGTTGGGTATGCGATCTTCTGATACCGCACAAGTATTTTTTGACAATGTACGTGTTCCACAAGCAAACCTTGTGGGTGACGAAGGCATGGGCTTTATTTATCAGATGGAACAATTTCAAGAAGAGCGCTTATATTGCGCAGCAGCTAACCTAAAATGTTTAGAGTTTTGTCTTGAAGATACTATTGAATATGTGAAAGAACGACACGTTTTTGGTAAGCCCATTTTAGATAACCAAGTGGTGTATTTTAGACTAGCAGAATTACAAACAGAAATTTCAGCCTTAAGAGCATTAACTTATGATGCGGTTGAAGGCTATATAAATGGTGACAATGTTTCACAAAAAGCGTCAATGGCAAAATTAAAAGCAGGTCGTTTGGCCAGGGAAGTGACTGACTCTTGTTTGCAGTATTGGGGTGGTATGGGTTTTATGTGGGACAACTCAGTTTCTCGTGCTTATCGAGATACTCGTTTGATGTCAATTGGTGGCGGAGCCGATGAAGTAATGTTATCAATCATAGCTAAAGATATGGGAATATTTCCATCCAGAAAGGTGTAAAAATGTCAATTATTGAATCGCAATTAGAAACTCAATCCGAACAATTTAAACAAAATTGGCAAATAATGCACGATGCAGTGCTAGAGTTTAAAAAAATAGAATTAGATGTTATTGAAGCAGCTAAAGCTAAAGCTCCTCGTTATATTAAACGAGGATTATTACCTCCACGTGAACGATTAACCGCATTACTGGATTTAGCCACACCTTTTCTTGAATTATCAACCTTATGCGGTTATATGCAAGAAGGCGATAAAGACGGCTCTGCTGCTGGTGGTGGTTGTATAACGGGCATCGGTTATATTTCAGGCGTACGCTGTATGGTGATGATTGATGACTATTTAACCAAAGGCGGTAGTATTACTCAGTTAGGCAGTGCAAAACGTCAACGTATGTTGGCCATTGCATTACAAAACAAACTACCGATTGTAACCTTAGCGCAAAGTGGTGGCGGAAACTTAAAACAATTAGGTGATTGGTTTGCTTTTTCTGGTTCTGCTTTTGCTATTCAAGCTAAATTATCTGCTGCTGGTATTCCACAAATAACGGTTGTTCATGGTAGTGCTACCGCAGGTGGAGCTTACCAACCGGGGTTATCTGATTATGTCATCATGATCAGAAAGCAATCTACCGTGTATTTAGCAGGTCCGCCATTATTAAAAGCGGCAACGGGTGAAATTGCAACTGATGAAGAAATTGGTGGTGCCCAAATGCACAGTGAAGTAGCAGGAACCGCTGACTATTTAGCTGAAAATGATGCTGATGGTATAAGAATAGCGAAAGAAGTTGTAGGTAAATTAGGTTGGTCTAACAATAATTCTGTAATAGCATCACCAAGCTTTAAAGAACCAGATTATGACCAAAATGAACTTTTAGGCATTGTACCTGCTGAAAGTAAAACGCCTTACGATGTCCGTGAAATTATTGCTAGGCTTTGTGATAGCTCAGACTTTGTTGACTTCAAGAAAGATTATGACATTGGTACGGTATGTGGGCATATAGATATTCAAGGTTACGCTTGTGGTGTTATTGGCAACAACGGACCTATTACCGCAAATGGCGCTGCAAAAGCAGGCCAGTTTATTCAATTATGTGAACAATCAGGCGTACCGTTATTATTTTTACATAATACCACAGGCTTCTTAGTTGGCACAGAATCAGAGCAAGCAGGCATAATTAAACACGGCGCCAAGTTAATTCAAGCGGTTACTAATGCCACAGTTCCGAAAATAAGTATTGTGGTTGGGGGATCTTATGGCGCAGGAAATTATGCAATGTGTGGGCGTGGAATTTCTCCACATTTCATGTTTGCTTGGCCTCGAACTGTTGTATCTGTAATGGGACCGGCTCAAGCAGGTAGTGTTATGCGAACCATCGCAGAAGCCAAAATGTCACGAACAGGACAAGTAGATAATACTCAATTAGATGCTATAGAGGTTGATGTTGTTACGGCAATGGAAGAGAAATCTCATGCACTAGCTAATACCGCACGTTTATGGGATGACGGCATTATAGATCCCCGAGATACACGTTCTATTCTTGGCTTTGTACTAAGTCTTTGTCGTGAAGCAAAACAGCGTCCTGTTAATGCAACTAGCTTTGGTATTGCTCGATTCTAATAATATAAATAACAAGAGAACCATAATGAACTTGCCTCATTGCCAAGAATTAATTATTAAAGTGAGTGAAGGTGTTTTAACTATCACCTTAAATAGACCACATAAAAAAAATGCAATGAACCTTGCGTTAGTTGAAGAACTTATGTCGGTTGTTGAAGAAGTGAAAAATGAACGCGCTATACGCGTTATTGTTATAAGAGGTGCCGAAAACAACTTTTGCTCTGGTGGCGATATTTCTGGAATGAACTTTGATAATGCTTCAAGTACTCATGATCCTATGTGGCTCTTTAATAGAACCTTTGGAAAAATGATCACTGTTGTTAATAACGCACCTCAAGTTGTTATTACCGTATTAGAAGGGGCTGTATTAGGCGGAGGTATTGGTTTGGCATGTATTTCAGATGTCGCTATTGCTGATATTAATACTAAGTTTGCTATGCCAGAAACACGTCTGGGTATTGTTCCAGCGCAAATTGCCCCTTTTGTTGTTTCTCGCATCGGCTTAATGCAAACAAGACGATTAACCTTACTAGGTGAAGCTATTTACGGTGAAGAAGCTAAAGCGTTAGGTTTTGTTCATTACGTCACTCAAAATAAAGATGAACTAGAAACTCAACTAAACAAGGTTATTGCAAAAATTATGCTTTGTGCACCTGAAGCTAATGCCTTAACTAAAAAGTTAATTTTACAAGTGGGTTTAGTTGAGCATGAGCAATTATTAGATGACGGTGCAAGTTACTTTTGTAATTCACTCAAAAATGAAGGCAAAGAAGGCACCGCTGCCTTTTTACAAAAACGCTCTCCTAGCTGGGCCAATTAACGCTAATTTATAAAAAACAAGTTGAAAAATAATGACTAAATTTACTAAAATATTAATTGCTAACCGTGGCGAAATTGCCGTTCGAGTTATTCGTACTGCGCGTGATTTAGGGTATAGAACCGTAGCTGTTTATAGTGACGCAGATGCTAATGCATTATTTGTACATGAGGCTGATCAAGCTGTTCATATAGGTGCTTCTAATGTGGCTGAGTCCTATTTATCACCAGAGAAAATTATTAACGCTGCAAAAATTACAGGTGCTCAAGCAATACACCCTGGTTATGGTTTTTTATCTGAAAATGCTGACTTCTCTAAAGCTTGTGCCGATGCTGGAATTACCTTTATTGGTCCAGACTCCAGTGCTATAGAGCTGATGGGAAGTAAACGACTTTCTAAAATTGCTATGATTGAAGCGGGTGTCCCTTGCATCCAAGGTTATCAAGGTGCTGATCAATCTGTAGATGTGTTAGTTGAAAATGCCAAAAAAATAGGTTTTCCACTTATGGTAAAAGCATCCGCAGGCGGTGGTGGCCGAGGCATGCGTTTAGTCTGGGAAGAAGAAACTTTACTTGAAAACATTAAAACAGCAAGATCTGAAGCAGAAACTGCTTTTGGTAGTAGTGAGTTAATTTTAGAACAAGCTATTATAGAACCTAGACACATTGAAATTCAGGTGTTTGCTGATAACTTTGGTAATGTTGTTTATTTAGGTGAACGAGACTGCTCTATTCAACGCCGACATCAAAAAGTTGTTGAAGAAGCACCATCTCCCTTTGTTAGTGAAGAACTTCGTCAAAAAATGGGGCAAGCTGCTGTTGATGCAGCCAAATCTTGTCAATACAAAGGTGCAGGTACGGTTGAGTTTTTAGTTGACAGCAAGAATAACTTTTTCTTCTTAGAAATGAATACACGTCTGCAAGTAGAGCACCCTGTTACTGAGCTAATTACAGGTTTAGATTTAGTGCAATGGCAACTTCTTGTGGCAAGTGGTGAAAAACTACCTTTAGAACAAAATCAAATAACGCTAACAGGACATGCCGTTGAAGTGCGTTTATATGCAGAAGATCCACGTAATAACTTTATGCCTCAAACAGGTACCGTGTTTGATTGGCATACCCCGGCAAATGAAAATAGAAAAGGCGTACGTATAGATCAAGGTATTCAAAAAGGGCAAGTAATTAGTCAATTTTATGATCCAATGTTAGCAAAAGTTATTGCTTATGGCGAAAATCGTGCAGTAGCGATAAGACGTTTATCTTCTGCTGTTCAAGATACCACCTTACTTGGCGTTAATAATAATAAACTTTTTTTGAAAAATATATTAGACCACGATATTTTTGCACAGGGCGAAGCAACTACAGCCTTTATCGAACAACATTTTACTGATGACTTTAGTATGGCTCAAGACAAGCCGAGTGTGAAAACCTTAGCAAGAGCCGCTGTATTATTTTATAAACAGAGTTTATTAGCAAAATCATCTAATAAAACCGACTGGACTAGTTCAGCGCCCTTAAATTATGCGCTCAAGCTGTCATTTAATGATGATGTTTATAGCTTACACTTATCAACTGAGCAGTTTGATAGTGGTAAATTTCAAGTTAGTGTAAATGAAGACATAATTGAAATAACCGACTTAGACTCTCAACTCAATATTACCCAAGGACAATGTGTTTTCCTTGAAGAAAATATTCGTAATACCTATCATTATGTATTTGATGAACAGCGATTATACTTAGATGATGGCTTAGGACATTTTGCTTTTGACAACGTATCTAATGAACCCGCTGATTTAGAGCAAAGTGAAGGGAGTGGTCAAATTAAGGCATCAATGGATGGCGCTATTGTTGATGTGTTAACCGAAGTTGGTCAAGTTGTTACTAAAGGACAAACGTTAGTTGTTTTAGAAGCTATGAAAATGGAACATCAGCTAAAATCAATGGTTGATGGTGTTGTTGAATCAATTAACGTTGAAAAAGGTCAGCAAGTTAAATCAAAACAACTTTTACTTAATATTTTGGTAGAACAACAAGCAGAATAAGGGAAATAAAATGACTAATAAACAAGTTAGAATAGGCTGTGCTTCAGCATTTTATGGTGATAGCCAATTATCTGCACGCCAATTAGTTGATCTAGGCGACATACAATATTTAGTATTTGATTATTTAGCTGAAGTAACCATGGCTATTTTATCTCAAGCAAAAGCTAAAAATGAAGATTATGGTTATGCGGTAGATTTTGTTACCGTTGCCATGAAAGATGTACTAGCAGACTGTGCTAAAAAAGGCATAAAAGTTATCGCTAATGCGGGTGGTGTTAATGTACCTAGCTGTATATCAGCATTACAGAGTCTTTGTAAAGAATTAGATATTTCATTAAACATTGCTGGCGTTTACGGTGATGATTTATCAAATCAAGCCACTGAATTACCCCTTAATGAACTAATTGAAAACCAAAGTGGTGAGCCGTTACCCAAAAAACTATCAAGTATTAATGCCTATTTAGGTGCTCAACCTATTGTTGATGCGCTTGCTGCCGGTGCTGATGTAATCGTAACAGGTAGAGTGGTTGATAGTGCTGTTATGTTAGCGCCACTTATTCATGAGTTTGGCTGGAAAACTACAGATTATGATAAATTATCACAAGGTGCGTTAGTTGGGCATGTACTTGAATGTGGCGCACAGTGTACAGGTGGCAACTTCACAGACTGGCATTTAGTGCCTGATTTTTCTAATATGAGTTACCCTATTGCCGAGGTCAGCTCAAATGGTGACTTTATCGTTTCTATTCCCCCTACAACAGGAGGAATGGTATCAGTGGCAACCGTTGCCGAGCAAATTGTTTATGAAATAGGCGATCCTGCCAATTACTTATTACCTGACGTTGCTTGTGATTGGAGTCATGTTCAATTAGAACAAGTTGGTGAAAATCAAGTGAAAGTACAGGGCGCAAAAGGACGTTCTCCAGGTGGTAAATATAAAGTATGTGCTACCTATATTGACGGTTATCGCTTAATGGGAACATTTTATATCGCGGGCTTAAGAGCTACCGACAAAGCCAGAGCTAACTTAAATGCTTGGGTGAAACGAACAGAAAATTATTTTATTGTAAATGATTTAGGGAAATATGAGCAAGTAAGTATTGAAATTGTTGGAGCAGAAGATACTTACGGGCCACATAAACAAGATATTTCACCCCGTGAAGTTATGGCTAAATACGGACTGCATCATCAAAACCGTAAAGCATTAACTTTTGCTTCGGCTGAGCTTGCTTATTTGGCTACATCAGCTTCACCTGGAATGACCGCTTTTGGCATATCTAGAACTAAACCTCTACCTTTAATGCGTGTTCACTCTACTTTGATCGATAAATCACAACTTCCAGTGACAGTGCAATTAAACGAAAATGTAATCATAAATAAAACCTACTTGAGCGAAGCTGATTCAGCTAGTGAAAAAGCCGCAACATTTGAGTTTTCAACAGAAGAATTGAAACGTTCAACGCCACAAGATGATTGGCAGGAAGTTATATTAGAAAAGCTTGCTTATGCACGCAGTGGTGATAAAGGAAATAATGCCAATATAGGTATTATTGCTAGAAAACCTGAATATTTAGCTATTTTATCTCAGCAGCTTACCGCTAAAGTTATTGCTAACTACTTTGCTCATACAATTAAGGGTGAGGTAACTCGATATGAAGTACCAGGGTTTAATGCGCTTAATTTCTTTATAACCGAAGCACTTGGTGGTGGTGGGACAGCTTCTGTTCGATTAGATTCACAAGCTAAAACTTTTGCTCAAATGTTGTTGTCTATGAAAATAAAAATACCTAAGAGATTTTGTTAGGTATAGATTTTCCAATTAACAAATGAGTCTGAAATAATTAAATTTTTTTGGCTCGTTTATTTTGTTCAAAGATTTAGTTAAATAATTTATTACGTTCTTTTTGAAGTAATTCTGCACAGGCATTATCAGTCATCTCCATCAACTGCTCGTCTAATATTTCAAAACATATCCCATCTTTCAAATAAGTTTTTGCATTAGGTCACGATTTAAATTTTTCATAAGGCGTCATCATATTTTCATAGGAATATTTTTTGCGTTGTTTTCCTTTGCTATCTGTTGTTATCTCAGGGAAAAAGCAAGATCGGTAATAATTGATAATTGATAATTGATAATTGATAATTGATAATTGATAATTGATAATTGATATAAGGATAAAGATATTTTAAATTAAACTCGTTCATTAGCGGTGCCCATTTTTGAGCAATATACTGATAACCAAATTGCTTTCTCACTATTGATGCGTTTTTGCTTTCAGCTAAGGCATTATTATTTGAGTGACGGGAACGGGATTTAGTTAATTCAATATGTAGCTTTTCTGATAACTTACAAACATGTTTATTAATATATTCAGAGCCATTATCAGAGTGAAAGCCTTTGATCACAAAAGGGAAAGCGGCAAGCATTCGCGCAAGTACGGGAATTAAGTAGCGCTCGCTTATTTGATTAACCGAGCAAACCACTTCAAACTAAGTAACCTCATCGCTACGTTGATATGGTACACATCTATCTTCTTATATAAGTCCCCTTGGTGTACAGTATCAATACTTTTGTAACCAGGTTATCCGTTAGGTTGTGGCTTACGGCGTTCTCCGATAGCTATTTGTCTCGCTTGGGTTTTGGTAAATATGGGAAGTCCACTACATGACTCTGAAAAATAATAAATCAAAGGTTTGAAAAGTTGAATAATAGAAGTTTAAGATTTATTACCCGGTAAGCTAGAGTATAGGAGATATATTAAATGAAAATTAATGATATTTTAGATATTACAACTGATGAGATATTTATCTTTGATGCTGTGACTCACATGTTTTTATATACCAACAAAGTTGCAAGAATCAACCTTGGTTATACAAATGCAGAAATGAAAAATATTTCAGCAGCTAATCTTAACCTTAAGGTAGATGAAGTAACATTTGCTGAAATTGAAGCACCTTTAATTACAAATACAATAAATACAGTTACGTTTGTTACGACGCTTCAGCGTAAAAACAAAACTATTTATGATATTAGAGTATCTTTACAAAAAACTGTTTTTAATGGCGTGGATGCCTATCTAGCTATTGTACTCGACATAACTAAACAACTTGAAGTTGAAAATGAGTTATCAAATCATGCTGAAAACTTAAGAAAATTAACCCAATATGTGCCAGGTACACTTTATCAATTTAGACTTTCCCCAGATGGCCATTTTTGTTTTCCATACGCCAGTGAAAATATATATGACATTTACGAAGTTAAAGCAGAAGATCTTGTCATTGATGCTGAACAAGCTTTTGCTCGTCATCATCCTGATGATGCAAAAATAGTATCTGATTTAATTTATAACTCAGCTAAAACAATGAAAGAATGGACGTGTCAATACAGAGTTAATTTACCAAGTAAAGGTATACGTTGGTTAGAAGGGCATTCGACCCCAGAAAAATTAGGTGATGGTGGTGTTTTATGGTATGGCTATATTATGGATATAACCGAACGTAAAACAGCAGAAAAAATATTATTAGAGCAAAAAAATGTACTGCATTACCAAGCGAATTATGATTCACTTACTGGCATTCCTAATCGGACGCTTTTTCTTGATAGATTAGAGAACGCAATAAAAAAATCTAAACGTCAGCCTTATAAATTAGCCATACTATTTATCGATCTAGACCATTTTAAGAAAATCAATGACTCTTTAGGTCATGGTGCAGGCGATAAAGTGTTAATCGAGGTAACTAATCGATTAACAAGTCTTGTTAGAGCAGAAGATACCGTAGCGAGACTTGGTGGAGATGAGTTTACTATTATTTTAGAAAATATTACTCATACTGATTTTATTGTAACGCTATGTAATAAAATTATCGAAAAGCTAACTCAACCTATAATATTTGATGGGGGAGATTTATATGTTTCGTGTAGTATTGGAATAAGTTTATGTCCTGATGACAACATGGAAGCTAATAACCTTTTAAAATATGCTGATTCTGCAATGTATAAAGCTAAAAATAGAGGAGGAAATACCTTTCAGTTTTATGATAAAGAACTGACTAAACTTGCGTGTGAGCGGGTTTCTCTGGAGGCAGGTTTACGATCTGCAATTAAAGATGGGGAGTTAGAAGTTTATTATCAGCCTCAGGTTGATGGGCGCACGGATAAACTGATTGGTATAGAGGCACTTGTACGATGGAACCATCCAACGAGGGGGCTGATTTTACCAGATTCTTTTATTCCTCTTGCTGAGTCTACATCGCTTATTATTAACCTAGATAGGTTTGTTATGGAACAAGCCATGACACAAGTTGCACAATGGTATGAAAAAGGACTTAACCCAGGAGTTCTTGCGCTTAATCTAGCAGTTAAACAAATACACAAAGATGATTTTATTGAAATGTGTAAACAATTAATACTAAAAACAAAATGTAAACCCGAATGGTTAGAGTTTGAGGTAACAGAAGGGCAGATTATGACCAATCCAGATAAAGCGGTACGGATACTACAAGATATAAGAGATTTAGGCATATCCTTGGCAATAGATGACTTTGGCACAGGGTATTCATCGTTATTTTACTTAAAAAAATTTCCGATAAATAAGCTTAAGATAGATAGAGAGTTTATTAAAAACTTACCTGAAGATAAAGAATACGCAGCCATTACAAAGGGAATTATTAATCTTTCTAAAATCTTAAATTTACAAGTTATTGCAGAAGGGGTAGAAACAGAAGAGCAAAAAGATTTTATGGTCAAATACGGATGTAATGACATTCAAGGGTATTTCTATTCTAAACCTTTGATAGCTGGTGAATTAGAGATTATTCTACAAAATGGTTGTAGTCTGAGCTAATACAGCTAATATTTCATTATTTTTTCACTTACCGTTGTTTTCCCTAAAACTAATTGATGCTACAACTCCATGCACTGACAGTATGTAGCACATTCTTCGGTCTTTAGACGTAAAAGAACATCTGCGATCTTTCCATCAATAGCGATGATATCAGCACCGGTGGTTTCAATAAGTGATGAAATCCAAGATTGAAATGCACTTTCTATTTCATCTGTTTTTAACCAACCAATAACTCGAGCAATAGTGTCATGCCTTGGAATTCTTTCTTTGAAAGCGCCGTTTTTTATCCAATCAAGCTTTAGGTGCCCAAAACCTTCAATGTTACCCCACCCTTAGGCACCTGAAAGTACCGCGCTAATAGCTAGCAGAAGAATATCGAGTAAATTATGTTTTTTGTAGCGTTTAATACGAGGGTCTGCTATTGAATTAAAGTGTTTCAGAAAAGTAGCGTTCATATTAAGTTACCAAAGGGATAATTATGCCTTGATCTGATCGCTACTTATTCTATAAGTTCAATTTACAATGATCTTACCGTGTTCCTTAGATGAGAATAAAGTATATCAGGACTTGTGTAGTGCATATACACATGTTAAGGTTTAACCCATGAAAAATGATGAATTAACAGCAGTATTAGAAAATTGCCCTTGTTTCCGAGCGCGGGCGGCGGCTCGGCGCATTACTCGCGATTACGATGAGACATTTAAAAGTTTAGGGATTAAAAGCACTCAGTTTTCACTTCTAGCTATTATTAAGGGGTTCGCACCCTCGTCGATTACAGCTATGGCCGATAAATTAGCGATGGAAAGAACCTCTCTGATTAGAACTTTAGAACTCATGGAGTCTAAAGGCTTAATATCGCTAGCTGCCGAGGGTTATAGACGGGAGCGTAAGATTAGTATGACAGAAAAAGGTGAAGCAATATTTAATAAAGCGCTGCCGCTTTGGCAAAAAATGCAGCAAAAATTTGAACAACGAATTGGTACGGATAAGTGGCAAGCTAATAAAGACCTTTGGTTAGATATTGCATTCGGCGACTAATTTTTTTAGTTTGTACTGTGTATATACACTACATGAGGTGCCGATAATAAATGAATCTATAAACAACACAGAAAAGCACAGGAGTGAATATGAAATCTACATCGTTCTTTAATTTTATCATACGCTGGCGTTGGGCAGTCATTGCATTGACCATCGTTAGTTTTATTGCCCTTGGCAGTCAGGTATCGAAGCTACGCAAGGACACTAGTGCGGATGCTTTCATTGATCCAACGGATCCTGCACTAATAAAACGCGACGAAGTCGAAACGCTATTCAACATCACAGACCCCATATTGATCACTGTCGTGAACAAAGGTAGCGACGGGATCTATAATGAAAGCTCGCTCGCACTCGTTGCATGGATATCCGCGAAGCTACAGAGCGTCGACAACATAGACCCAGACCAAATAACCTCCTTAGCCACAGAGTCCAATATCGTTGGCACCTTTGATGGCATGGAAGTAGAAGCCTTTTTTGAAGAACCACCTACCTCACCAGAGAGAATTGAGTGGATTAAATCCGCTATTACTGGTTTTCCGCTCTACCAGGGCACTCTTGTAGCGCGTAACGGACAAGCCACTGTTGTTGTCGCAGAGCTTATCGACGAGAAAAAGGCGGCAGAAACCTACCAAGCGGTCGTCAAGCTACTCGAAAGCGCACCGATTGGCCTTGCCGACAAAATACATGTATCGGGCGAAGGTGCTGTAGCAGGATATCTATCCGCCTACATCGACAACGATGCTAAAAAGCTCAACCCGCTTGCTGCATTGATTATTACCATCGTTCTAGCAATCGCGTTCAGAACACTGCGCGGCGCGCTAGTGCCAAACCTTATTGTTATACTGACCGCAGGCGGCACAATCGGCGTGATGGCAGCAGCAGGCATTCCCTTTTACGCGATCACCAACGGTTTGATTGTGTGCATGATAGGAATTGCCGTGGCGGACTCGGTGCATATATTCAGCCAGTACTATGAAGAAATCGCTTTAGATCCCGAGGCCAATGGCAAGACTATCACGACTCGTGCGATGGCGGCAATGTGGCTGCCAATTACGCTAACAACTTTCACTACGATAGCGGGCTTCATCGCACTTTCGACTACCACCACGATGCCCCCCATTTTCTATTTTGGCACATTCGGCGCTTTATCGGTATTTCTCGCGTGGGCTTATAGCATGACAACGCTACCAGCAGTTCTATCACTGTTGAAGCCAAAGCCAAGTAGCGCTTTCAAGCATGTAGGCAATACTGCAAAGAAAAAGAATATGAGCGGAAGAATACTGCATCGCTTAGGGCAACTTGTATTGCGTAGCCCCAAGGTCACCTTAGCAATAGGGCTTCTGGTAGCAATACTTGCCGCTTTTGGTGCAACCTTCGTAGAACCCAATGAGGAGAGGATCAACAACTTTAAAGTCAGTGAAGCCATCTATATAGCAGACAAGGAAGTGAATGAACTTATGGACGGTACTTACTATCTCGATATTCTGGTCGATGCAAATAAAAGTGAAGGTATCTATAGCCCAAGTGTGTTGCAAAAAATAGAGCAAACGCAGCGCTATCTGGAGAAAATAGAAGGTATTAAAGGCAGTACCTCAGTAGTCGACTTCATCAAACAAATGCATAAAGCGGTCAATGAAAACCAGCAATATTACTACAGCATTCCCGATGATGAGCTGCTAATTGCGCAATTGTTCTTTCTGTATACCGCATCAGGTAATCCGACGGATTTTGAGGATAAGATTAACGGCGACCGCAGTCAAGCACTGATCCGCGCCACACTGACACAGAACAAATACTCGGAAAACAAACTCGTCGTAGAGCAAGTGCAAGCGTGGCTAAAAGATAACTATGCTGATAGCGATATTACGGCAACTATCACAGGAGATATACCCGTTAGTTACCATTGGATCGCACCTATCATGCAAAACAATATGCTGAGTGTGCTTGTTTGTACTCTTGCTGTTGTACTGGTAGCCAGCCTACTGTTTCGCTCTTTTGCAGCAGGGGTACTGATTATCGTACCGGTGGGACTTTCTATTCTGTTGATTTACGCAGTGATGGGCGTAGCGGGAATTTGGCTAAGTGTTTCCACTTCGATGTTTGCCTCTATTGCCATTGGGCTGGGCGTCGACTTCGCGGTTCACACTACCCATACCATGAGACATCTACTTCAACAAAAAGACGCCAATTGGTTTGAGAGTCTGAGTACTCTCTATGCCACGAGCGGCAGAGCTCAGTACTTCAATTTTGTCGCTATTGCGTTGGGTTTTGGAGCCTTGATAAGTTCCGATGTACCGCCACTACTCAAATTCGGCTTCCTTGTAGCAATCTCTGTAAGCGCAGCTTTCATAGCGTCACTACTGTTGCTGCCGCCTCTTGCGCTAGTGCTAAAACCAAAATTTCTAGGAGCCTCTGTCAATGAAAATTAACTACTTGATTCCATTCGCTGCCGTTGTATTCACAATCGGATCGCTAGACGCGATTGCACAAGAAGACGTTCTGTCGGCGTTGGATATTGTTGGCAACATAAACGCTAGAGAAGATGGCGAACATGTTACGCGTTCGCTCACCCTTGCGCTAACTGACCGAAGCGGCATCACTCGAACCCAAAAAACCCTAGGCTATAGAAAGTACTTTGATGGTGAAAAGCGAACAGTCTTGTTCTTTACCGAGCCTAATAATGTTAGAGGCACTGGGTTTCTCACTTTCGACTACTTAGACAATACACTCGATGATGATCAATGGCTATACCTACCAGCGCTAAGAAAAATCAGGCGCATTTCTAGCTCCAATAGAGGCGATTATTTCCTTGGTACGGACTTGACCTACGAAGAGATGAAGAAAGAAAACAAGATAGAAACGAAAGACTATTTTTTCTCGTTGCAAGGAAAAGAAATGCTTGGCTCCAACGAAGTACTTGTATTGGAGGCAACTCCGATTGATAGGGCTGTAGCAAATGAGCTTGGATATAGCAAAGTGCTGTTGTATGTTGACCCGATAATATGGATATCACGCAAGTCTGAATTTTGGGATCTTAACGGCAATCGTTTGAAAACAGTTGTCAACCGCACTATCGAGCAAATAGACAGTATTTGGACGACTCTAAGAGTAGAGGTAGAAAACCACAAAACTCAACACAAAACAGTACTAACGTTCTCTGATGTTGACTACGGTACACCAATTGAAAACGATATCTTCAGTCAACCTCGCTTGAGGAGGGGGTTGCGATGAGAAGGTTGCACCTACTCTTAGTTTTGGCTAGCGCTCCGGCGCTAGCTGAATTGGAAATACGCAATACTTTAGAATCAAAGGTGTCTGTTTACTTAAAAAATAACGAGCAAGAACGAGGTGCTATTCAAGCATTAGATAATGTTTTGCGCACTGAACTGGAAACCACTTTTGACAATGGACTACGTCTCTTTGCTGAAGTAGCCACACGTTATGAGGCAAAAGATAGAATAGAGCCGAGTAAGCCGAAACAAGATAGTTCAAGCGACATAAATAGACGCTGGTTAATAAATGATAATACTGAGCTTGAACTAAGAGAGTTCTATATTGATGGCTATGTAGGCTCAGTATTTTATCGACTAGGCAAACAGCAAACTGTCTGGGGACAATCTGATGGACTTCAGGTTTTGGACGTAGTAAACCCTATGCGCTATAGAGAGTTTATTTCTGATGATATTGAGAATAGGCGGATCCCGTTATGGACTGCCAACATTGAGTTTCCCGTTCGAGAGTGGATGATGCAAGTGATCTGGATACCGGATCAAACCTATCACTTATACCCAGAATCTGGTGCGGAGTATGCTCTAAGCTCTCCAAAACTGACGCCGAGAATAAATGGCACACAGCAAGTTGTATTGGAAAAAGAAGCGAAGCCAAGTAAGCTCGTAAAGGATTCCGACTTTGGGTTTAGGTTTACCAGTTTCGTGGGTGGATGGGATATCGGTCTTAGTTATCTTTACCAATATAATAACAGACGTGGTGTTGAGCAGCAGATAAAAAATGGTACTCATATAATAAATTCTAAGTATATTCGTACACACCTATTGGGCAGCAGTTTTGCCAAGGCACTAGGAAGTTTTAGTATTAGAGGCGAGTTAGCCTATCTAAGCGATTCAGTTCCTCTGCACAATGCCTCCACTGAGGCGACTACTGTTGCTGCCAATGCCACAGGAGAGATTAAAGCCGTAGTGGGTATAGATTATAACGGTATATCCGATACTTTCTTGAGTATGCAGTTGTTCACCAGTCGCCTGTTAGATGCCAATCAGAACTTGGTGAGAGATGAAACTGAACAACAACTAAGCTTTCTTGTTAAGCGAGATTTCCTCAATCAAGTCTTATCGATTGAAGGCTTAGTCGTACATTCTCTCAATGATAGCGATGGCTACTGGCATTTGAACGCCAACTATAAATTTCGCTCTAATATTACATTCAGCATGGGTTTTAACGCTTACTACGGTGACGAACTGGGTATTTTTGGGCAATTCAAAGAAGCAAGTAGGGCATGTTTAGGTTTTACCTATTCATTCTAAGTTTAAGTATGTGTAAAAGATTAAATATAAATTGAATCCTGATTACGCCCATTAAACAGCCACATAACAACTGAAATACAGATAAAAATTAATTTACCGAGCATTCTTTATCTTGCCAAAATTGATATCCATAAGCTCGACACCCATTCTTTAAATGACAACTATAAGCTGTTAATCGAAGTCGATATTTTTATAATTTTATACAAGATATTGCTTAGCCCTAACTATTGTTAGGTTTATTAGGGCGATATTTCAGGCATAGTTTTATTAGTTAAACATAATAAGTTAGTTTTAATTAACTTTATTAGCTGTTTCTGAACTAACTAATAAATATTAAATAAAGTTTAAGTGAGAAAGTCATGATAGAAAATATAAAGAAAATACAGACTGGCATTCAAAACTCGGGTGTTGAAGATGCCACTGCCGATATTTTGGAAGAAGATAGTAGCTGGATAAAAAGTAAGCGCTATTGGTATTTAACTTCGATGATATTGCCAGGTGTACCAATTTTGTCAGCATATATTGCTTCTCAAACAGGTAATGGATTATGGCTGTGGTCTATGTTTATAGTTCTTTACGCAATACTTCCTTTACTCGATCACCTTTCAGGCCTTGATGCCGCAAACCCTAGTGACGAATTAATGGACGAATTAGGCAAAGACCGTTACTACATATATATAATGTATGGAGCTACGGTAGCTCATTGGGTCGCATTAGTTTATATGGCATATGTAGTTTCATCTTTTGATTTTTCTTGGTTTAGTATCTTAGGTGGGGCATTAAGTGCAGGTATTGCAAATGGCCTTGCTTTGGTTGCGGGGCATGAATTAGGGCATAAGGTTAATGATAAAACCCAAGTCTTTTGTGCTAAGTTGATGCTTGCGTGTAGTGGTTATGGTCATTTCTATATTGAGCATAATAAAGGTCATCATAAAGATGTAGCGACACCAGAAGATCCAGCAACATCAAGGTTTGGTGAAACAATTTATAAGTTTGTTCAAAGAGAAATTCCTGGTGCTTTTAGGCGTGCATGGGAACTTGAATCTGCAAGACTACACCGTTTAGGTAAGTCTGAATGGTCGTTAAGTAATGAAATTATTCAGCCAGCACTTATTACAATCACAGCCTACACTTTAATGTTGGCTTACTTTGGACCCGTTATGATCCCATTTTTAGCCATAGCAGCAGGTTACGGCTGGTGGCAATTAACCTGTGCTAACTATGTAGAACACTATGGTTTAATGCGTGAACGTGATGCCAACGGTCGTTATGAACGTTGTCAAGCAAGGCACTCATGGAATAGTAATCATAAAATATCTAACTTAGTATTATTGCATTTACAACGCCACTCAGATCATCATGCACATCCAACTCGTCCTTATCAATTATTAAGAGATTATCCTGAAGTGCCAGGTTTACCATCAGGTTACCCGTGGATGTTTGCTGTTGCAATGTTCCCATCTGCATGGTTTTCATTAATGAACCCAATGGTAGTCAGCTGGGCAGAAGGAGATATGACTAAAGTTAATATTGATCCTGATGTAAAGGACGAAGTATTTAAGCGTTATCACAATCCTAAGGTTGCTAAAGTAGCGTAGATAAAACAGAACAATAAATATTTATTGTTCTATCTAATATGAGGATGATTTATGCAATTTTTAGCGCTGTTAGTTTTTGTTATGGTAGCCCTTTTTGGCCTATATCTAGTTAAACGTAGAAAAAATAATAAAAAAGTAAATCGATTTATGATCGGTTCTCATGGTGTAGCTGGCTGTATCGGTTTGTTACTTCTTTTTATGGGACAACTAAGAGGTTATTGGAGTGATTGGGGATGGATCTCAGTCGGTTTATTTAGCCTTTTATTAATCTTTGGATTTTTAGTGTTTGGCAAGTTGTTTAAACAACGAAAAACACCTTCTTTAATTATTGCCATACATGGTGTTTTTGCAACAGCCTGTATAGGTGTTCTTACTTACTCCTTAATTATGGTTAACTAATTTTTTATTCATTAATTAAATAACAAGAACTTGATTAGAATTTTAATAAAAAAGGAAAATAATAATGAACAAATATGAATGTCCAGATTGCGGTTATATATATGACGAAACCCTAGGTGCCGAGCATGAGGGGTATCCAGCGGGTACGAAATTTGCTGATTTACCAGACGATTTCCCTTGCCCTGATTGTTTTGTGCGAGAAAAACCTGACTTTGTACAACAGTCAAGTTAATAACAATTAGCGTAAGTAATCTATTTTCTTGCGCTACTCTATCTTGTTATTTTTAGAAAGTTATTGAAGAAGGTTAGATTTAGTATGTATGATTTCATAATAGTTGGTGCAGGATCTGCGGGTTGTGTTCTGGCAAATCGTTTATCAGCGGATACCAGTAAGAAAGTATTATTAGTTGAAGCAGGACCAGAAGATAAAAGTGCTTTAATACATGTTCCAGTGGGTATAGCACTATTATCTCGAAGTAAAAAACTTAACTGGCAATTTAATACTGATTTGCAAACTGAGTTAAACGATCGTGAGTTGTTTTGGCCAAGAGGAAAGGCATACGGCGGTAGTAGTTCTATCAACGCGATGGTTTATATTCGTGGGCAAAAAAGTGATTATGATAGTTGGGAAAAGTTAGGTAATAAAGATTGGTCTTATAAAGATGTATTGCCTTATTTTATCAAGTCTGAAGGTAATCAAACTATGGACTGTAAGCTTCATGGTAACTCAGGACCGCTGTCAGTTGATAATTTAAGAACAGTAAATACGTTAAGTGGTGCATTTATTGATGCAGGCGAAGAAATTGGCTTTAAAGTAAATAATGATTTTAACGGTGAAAACCAAGAAGGTGTTGGTTATTATCAAGTTACCCAAAAAAATGGAGAACGCTGTAGTTCTGCAAAAGCATATTTAACACCGGTATTGGGGCGTTCAAATCTTGATGTTATTTCTGCTGCACATGTTACCAAGGTTTTATTTGATAAAACTCAAGCGGTAGGCGTTGAATACTCTAAAAATGGTGCTATTCATACTGCTTCGTTAAAAAGCAAAGGTGAAGTCATATTAAGTGGTGGCGCATTAAACTCACCACAATTATTAATGTTATCAGGCGTAGGCCCTGAAGCTGAATTAAAACGTCATGATATTCCGGTTGTTAAAAAGCTTGAAGGGGTAGGACAAAATTTACAAGATCACCTCGATATTACCATTATGCATAGTTCAATAAGTAAAGATGCTATCTCTGTGACGCCACTAGGTATGGTGAAAGGTGCAATAGCAACGGTTGATTATATTAAAAATAGAAAAGGCTTTTTAACCAGTAATGTTGCTGAAAGTGGTGGTTTTGTTAAAAGTGATAAAAAGCAAAAGACACCGAATATTCAATTTCATTTTTTACCAACCTATTTAAAAGATCATGGTCGTGAAATAATGTTTGGGTATGGTTACACTTTACACATATGTGATTTGCAACCTAAGAGTCGTGGTTTTATTGGTTTAAAAACAGCTAATCCACTTGACGATCCGCTTATCCAACCGCGTTATTTAACTGAAAAAGAAGATTGGGTTAACTTAGTCAATGGATATAAAATTGGGCGAGAACTGCTCAATAGTAAAGCTTTTTCCCCTTATAGAGGTAAAGAAGTTGCGCCTGGAAACCTTATTGAAACTGATGATCAAATTAGAGAAGACATTCGCAAGCGTGCTGAGAGCATCTATCATCCCGTAGGCACATGTAAAATGGGTGTTGATGATATGGCTGTTGTTGATCATCAATTAAAAGTTTATGGAGTGAAGGGATTACGCGTTGTTGATGCTTCTATAATGCCAAATGTTGTTGCGGGTAATACAAACGCCCCTACAATAATGATTGCAGAAAAAACTGCTGACATGATTTTAAAAGCATAAGAATTAAATAGCTAAGATCAATATATTACAATGATCTTATATTACGAAAATAATTTTAAGAGAAAAGAGTAGTTTATGAAAAATAAAAATTTGAAAACCACTATATTATCTACACTTGTTTGTTCAACATTAATGCTCCCTACATTGGTCTCAGCTAATGAAGCAGGTGATATCACTATTAGGGGTGGTTTTTCATTAGTTGACCCTGATAGCAGTAAATCTCCAGTGTTTTTAAATGGTGCTGACTCAGGTTTAAGTTTAACAGTTGATGATAACCCACAATTAAGTGGTACTATCGCTTACTTTTTTCATTCTAACTGGGCCGTAGAACTTATTGTTGCAACACCTTTTACGCATGATATCGCGCTTGAAGGGACTAATGTTGCTGAGGTTAGTCATTTACCACCAATTGTTAGTGCTTTATATTATTTTGATACTACATCATCATTTCAACCTTATGTTGGTATTGGCATTAATTATACCTATTTTTATGATGAAAATTTCAATTCGGCAGGAACAGCTAGCGGCTTTAGTAATTTATCTCTAGATGGTTCACTAGGGCTTGCGGCACAAGTGGGAGTTGATTATTACCTAAATGAAGCTTGGTTTGTTAATGTATCATTAAGGTATGCTGATATTTCTACAGATGTGACTTTTGATGTGGCTAATGGCGCTAAAGGCTCTGCAATAATTGATGTTGATCCTATGGTGTATTCAGTAATGGTTGGTTATAAATTTTAAGTGTCTTTATAGTTTTTACTCATACAAGTATTACTATATTTGTATGAGTATCTATTTACAGTTGAATGATAACTACTATATAGTTTAAGGATATTCAGAGTAAAAGATGTATGATAATCAACCTATGAACACCCTCCATAAAAACTTTAATATTCATCAAAAAAAATTAACTATTATTCAGTCACAACCAGGCTTTGGAAAAACAGTTCTTTTAGATAACCTTTATCAAGACTCTAGAAAGCTCAAAAAAGCTATATATATATCGCTTACAGCATCGGATAATAACCCCATTGTACTTTTTGAAAAAATCGTCTTGTCTCTTAAAGTGGCTCAATTGAAAACTGATACTTCTTTTATGAATCAGTTTGATAATATCTCTTTACCATCATTAGAGCCTATTATTAACTCGATGTTAGATGCATTCCGTTCTAGTGAAATTAATTATATTTTTGTGGATGATGTTGATTTAATATCAAATACTTCGGCTAATAAAATAATAAGTAGTTTTATTACTAATTTAGCTGATCAATTTAACCTTATTGTAACGTGCACTAAATCACCTGATTTTCACTATTCAGATTTATTATTAAAGAACCAAGTAACAATTATTAATGAATCTCATTTAAAATTAACTTTTTCTGATGTCAGAAAGTTATTTGATGAGAAAGGCTTTAATAACATTCAAAATTTAAAGCTTGAAGAGTTATTAACTACTACAGACGGTTGGCCTCTTGGTATTCAGTTTGTACTTAAACATATTAAAGAAGAAGATGGAATCAATTTAATAATAGAAGATTTGCAACGAGGTAATAAGAATTTAGAAACTTATTTTTCAGAGAAGTCATATAATAATCAATCGGGAGATTTAAAAGATTTTATCCATAAAATTTCAGTCGTAGACGAGTTTCATCTTTCGTTGTGTAATGACATCACTCAAGATCAAAATGCCCATATTAAATTGTCAAATTTAATAACAAATAATACATTTATTACAACAATAACTCATGATCATTTTAAGTTTCACACTTTATTTCTACAGTTTATAAGAAACAAAGCAAAACTGGCTTTAGGTGATGTTGGTCTTTTAGAATGCTCAATGCGTGCTGCAAATTGGTTGTATAATAATAATAATTCAACGAAGGCAATAGAGCTAACGCTGAAAGTGGGACAATTTGAAATCGCCTCAAAATGGATAGAAAATGATTTAAATATATTTCTTAAAAAAGGTCGTCACTATGATTATATTGATTGGGTTCAAAAACTTCCAAAAACTTTTTTAGATAAATATCCCTTAATTAGAGCTAATTATGTATTAGTGCTTTGCTTTACCAAGCAGTTTGCAAAAATGCAAGAAAACTGCAATATATTGCTAGCACAGCTACATAATTTCGATGAAATAACTGTTGATATAATTAAAAGACAAACCAGTTTAGCAGCTTTTGTTATGTCAGGCTTAACCGATGATATTAAAGGTTTAAATTCAAAAATAACGCACTGGTTAAAAGAATGGGGTCACATTGAATCATATCAAACAGTGAATCAATTTTACTTTGAATTTGCAATGGCAAATTTAGTAAAGGGTTTCAGTTGTAAGTGTATCTCTTTATTCGATGAAGGAAAAATATCTTTGTTAAGTGCTCTACAAAGCTTTAAAGACGCAGAAAGCTCTTTTGGAAAAGGTTGGGCAACCGCTATTTTATCAGTATTATATGCAAAACAAGGCTTTCATCATGAAGCTCTTCAACAAGCACAAGAGGGATTAGAAGAAATTAGGGTTAAATTAGGTAGTGAATCTCATCTTGGTTATATGTTATCAACGTTAATCTCTAGAATTTATTACGAGTATGGTGAGCTAGAACATGCTCGTAAATATATACAAAATTGCCATAAGTATATTAAAGAGCAGGGGTCAACCGATATACTGATCGCATTATTTCAAACTGAATATAAACTTTTAGTAGCGGAAGGCTTAGTTGATGAAGGTATTAGTGTTTTAAAAGATGGTATTAAATGGTCTGAAAGTGCACAACTTTTCAGGCTTAAGTTAACTTTAGTAGATGATTTGATAACTTTACTGTTACTTCAAAAACGAGCTAAAGAAGCCGGTAATTATGCTCGATTGTATAAAATACAATACGAAAAAATGAATAGTCATGATATAGATGTTGAACAATGTAAAATAACAAGTAAGTCCTTTATTTATCAGTTGATCACCCAAAAAAAACACCAAGAAGCGATAGATATATTACACCAGTTGATTGATCAAACTCAGAAAAACTTCCAAATGAGGCAACTATCTTATTGGTTACTCTTGATGAGTATAGTGCATTTTGAAATGGAAGATAAAAAAAACGCACTAATTTTTTTTATAGAATCAATAGAAATATCAATAACTAGAAAATATATTCGTATGTATGTTGACGAAGGTCAATTAGTTTATCAATTATTATTGTTTGCTGTGAATGAAATACTTACTAAAGAGCAGCATAGTTTTATAAGTTTATTATTAAAGCATTGCCCTGAAATAGAATATAAAAAACAGACGTTAATTGAACCGTTGACCGCTAAAGAAAAGGAAATAATATTAAAGCTAGAAGGGGGCCTACCTAATAAAAAAGTAGCCAACGAGTTAAATATTTCTGAAGGAACTTTAAAATGGCACTTACATAATATTTATCTGAAACTCAATGTTAAAAATAGAACACAAGCATTGATTGTAGCAAAAGAAAATGGATACATACACCCTGCGAGGAATGTATAGCCCCGCACCATCAGGGTGGTACCACGCATTTCAGATAAATAGCACGGTATAATAAAGAAATTTTGAACTTTATTGATACGAGATGATCAGATCAGTATCAAAAATTAACAATAGCGGCTGTTCTTTGTGGTGCAAAGGGCTGGAAAGCGATTAAGATATTTGGGGAAGCTCAATTTTTCCTGTTTATCGAACACTTGTTATTCAATAATATCTATTAAGCAAGATCATTTGAGGGATTAATTTCTGAGAGGAAAAGATCTATTTATTGGTGAATTCGGCAAATAGTGGCGGTATTAGAGCGGTGTTTACACCGTTTTATATTGAGATGTGATTGTATCTGATAGGTAACCTAGCCTAACTCACCAACAATATTTAACCGGGTTCGACTTCCAGTGGTTTCAATTGTTTTATCAACACCCGTTTGTATCCATCCTCAGCTGATTTTAGTGGCTTATGTTGGATGAACGGCGTCCATAAATAATAAGACATCGTCACCCGTTAGCTCGGCTTTGACCTCTTTATACTTTGCAATGAAGGCATCTTGTTTTTCGATATCAAACTTATGAGGTACTCCTTTGGGTTGTATATAACTAAATCAGTTTTTATGTAGCCATTTATTCAACCCTGGCACCGAATAAACGATGTCGTAAGCTTGCTTGATGTAACTGCATATTTGATGCGTATGAAAATAAGTCACTTGAGCAAAATGCACAATAAGTTGTTGTGTTTGCTCTGTTGATAATTGACTTTTTGAGCCACCATTTTCAGGCTTTAATTTTTTTGAGTGAAGATAATCTTTGATGTGTTGTCGAACGGTTGTTTCGTGAATAAGTAGTGCCTCAGCGATTTATTCAGCACTCCAGCCATTACTTGCATGGATAACTGACTTTATGCGGTCAGGCACTCGACCATCACGTGTTTTATCGTGTTGAATTTTGAGTGCTTGTTTTTGGGGGCTAGTCAGTATCATTTTCATCATGAGTAGCATGATCCTCTTTGAAGATAAAATGAAGTGTCTTCAATGATCACAGGTATACACACACGCCATGCAAATTATCATTTTAGTATATATGTTGTATTATACACTTGCTTTTTTTAGGGTTTCTTTCTCCATTTTCAAGCGTTTAATTTCTTCTCGAAGCTGACGCAGCTCCAACTGTTCTGATGTAAGCTTGCCATTGCCTCTAAAAGTATGACCACCATCTTTTTTAAATTCATTAACTCAACGACCTAAAAGATTAGGATTAACTTCAAGGCTTCTAGTTGCCGCTGCTTTAGTATAATTTTTCTCAAGAACTAAGTTGACTGCATCTAGCTTAAACTCTTTGGAATACTTCTTTATACGAGTCATTTTATTTTTTCAGTTAAAAATATTATCTCTTATCTGGGTTGGTTGGATCAATTAAACCACGTCATAGCCGCTGAACAATATGGAGGGGGGAGCTAGGTTAGATATCAGACACACTTCCATAACATACAATTTTATTATTTTTACATTTAACAATACTTGTATTTTGTGAGCTTCTATTAGTTAAACACTCATTCATCACAGCAAAACTTTCTTCAGTGATACTGTAATATCTAACCCTTTTACCGCCATTAATTTTACCCTCGGTACTTTCTGTCTTAAGGCCAAAGAGCTCAAGCATCTGAACCACAGTTCTAGTCCCATTTTTTGGAATAGTTGGCGTTAGCTTTTTTCCAAATTTTATTTTGTTAAATTTTTTACGTTCAATAAATAGATCTTTAAGCAGGGAATTTGTATCATCAACTGTAAATGAACCTTCTGCTGTAAAAGGACATAAGCCTAGTTTACTAAATATTTTATTGAAAAAATCATGCTGAATAGTAAATTTTTTACGGTCACTATCGGGGCCTGAATCTTTATTGTCGATAAAAACACATGCTTGGCGATCAGCTATCAATAGCTCAAAGTTTTTAATCTGAGAAGTTAACCTTCCTCGCCCGTATACAGAAATATCATCTCGAGTTAAATCTGATTTACCATGCGATCTTTCTATTTTTTTTCTATCTATTGCATCAGAATCAAATGAAGTACTTTCACCACCATTCATCATTGCTTTTTTATTATACGTTCTATCAGATGCTACCGTGTTTAACATGCGATTTTTAAAGTCATTTGATTCAATAGCAGCAGCAGAACGATCAGCTGTCTCGCCTATTTCCGAGCTACTAAGATCATCATTGGCAACAACATTGAAACCTTCATGTTTTGCAGTGAAGTAAAACGCTGTCTGTATGTTGTTTTTATTGTAATTTGACTCAGCTTCAACTTTAGCAATAAATGAATCAAGTTCAGTGGCACCATCAGGGGTAAGTTCATCTAGATCATCAATCAAGTAATCTTTAGCGTGTTTAATACCAATTCTAAATTGATTGCAAGGGCGATTACGTCTAAGCATTTGAATAGCGTCACTTGATGTAATAATGCCGCTAAAAAGTCCGTAGTGCAGCTTGTACCTGTCAGATATGATACTTAATGAACTAGTAATAACAGGAGAATATATAACTAGGTTGTACTGCTCATTAGCATTTATGTTTTTCAAAAATTCTTCAATATCAGTGTTTCGAATATTGTCAGCAGTAATTACAATAGCACTTACACCATCATTATATCGGTACTTACTGTATAACTTGTCTGCTTGAAGCTTAGAGTCTGTAGATACCATTATTGGCTGTGTACCAACGCACTGGTCTATTTCGCCAAGTGCTTGATTGTAACTTATCATATTGATTGTTTTGTCAGAAAAGTCCATGCGACCATGCATTAACCGAATATCTTTTCCTGTATTATCTTTAACAAACTGAAGTGTTCTTTCATTTGCGTCGGCATCTGAAACAATAACTGCCTTGGCATTTTTACAAACCTTTTTAAGTGTGTCGTACACTTTTTCTCGCTGATGCACAGTGCCTGTTGCAACGAAATCCAGCCCTTGTTTGCCTTCCTCCATTATTATCACATTTACTTTGTTCATAAAGCCTTGGAGGTTCTTTTTGATGATGCTATTGGCAACGATCTTTAAGCACTTAATACTATCCTCTGTACCAGGAGTAATATTATTGTAATGTGTGACACCATCAATATTCATATTGTTATCGGCAATGCTTATGCGGTGAACAACATAAAGAACCTTTAGACCATTATCCATACAGTGTTTAATTATTTTTTCGTTTAGTTCTGTTTTTCCATAACCAGTACCTGAGCAGTTAAAATAGTTACCGCTCATAAAATCAGGTACTTTAAATAATTTCGTCCAAGTACTTTTTTGATCTTCAGGCATTCTTTTAGCTTTTAATAGTCGTGATTTTTTATTATCAATAATCTGATTAGCTTTTTTGAGTAACCATTTTAAGCTTAAGCTTTCATTCGCTTTATATAGCTCTGAAATAGCAGATTCAGGTGTAACAAAAGGGAAGTCTTTGAGGAGCTGATAAAGAGCGGCTACTGCAAACTTATAAACATCATTTTTAGGACATACAGATAATCGAATAACTGATAACTCTTCAAAGCTCATTTTAGTGCAATCAATAAGTTTATTATTGAGCTCAACTTTCATTTTATTATTGATACCGATCATTGCTTCTTCGTCATTTGAAGCAGTTAGTGTCATATTCTTAAAACCAAAGCTTTCTTTATAAAATGAAATAACTTCTTGAGTATCTTTTGTTATTAATACAGTGCCGTCTAATGTAAATGCTTTTTTAAAAGTACTTACTATTCTGGCTGTACGAATGTCTTTTTTATCGCCAATGAGCGAGTGAGGCAATATGTCGCCATATAATTTTGTGATGTTCATAATTTATCCGAGTCTTTTTCTAATGCTTAATTGTATTTTGCATTATATTCAATTTAACGTCAATCATTAAATTCAACTTTATTATGTTTTTACTGTCTGGTTTTTCGGTTTATATCTCGTTTTTGTTAGTTTTTGTTAGTTTTAGGGAGTGTTTGTTGTGGTTTATATGTATTTGTGTGAGGTTTTGATATAATAAAGTTAATATTAATGTGTTGTTGAGTTTGTTGTTGAGTTTGTTGTTAGGGTTGTGGTAATAGGGATTTCCCCCAACCAATGGCCGGAGGATTTCATTTTAGGCTGCTAGCTCAGTACCACCTATACCATCATCGTCACTTAGGTGAGCCCACGTTTCGCATTGTGTTACTGATTTAATTTGTTCAGTGATTCTTAACTTATCTTCGAATAAATTGAGCTCTGTAGTTTCATCTTTTGATGTGTAAATGGTGTACTCGTAAAATTCAATATCATTTTTATTAAATAAAGCACTTAACAATACCATCATGGCTTTTATCATCTTCGCTATATTGCGTTCATTCGCTGTTTTACAAAACGAAAGATCTAAGTAGCCGTCTCTTACGTTGCCTTTAAATCTAGTTCCAATCATTTTTATCGCACGCTTTTGAGATTTGTTTATTTTGATTGATGCAGTTAATCGACCAGAAACAGGGGCTAAACCGATAAATGGGTTGTCGCGTTTAGCGTTGTAATCCATTCCTTCAACTTGCCTTATCTTATTCCATGTAAATCGAGTGCTTTTCACATTTGAACCGCTAATAAGAGGAGAGCTCACTACTTCTCCTTTCTTTTTAAAACCAAGGACTTGATAATTAATACCTCTGATACTTCCATCATCATTCTTAACTGCTTGCATGCGGACATTACGCTTAGCAAGGCCAAGGGAGAAGTCTCTGATAGTTTTTGGTTTTCCATCAGTCTCATATAAATTCTTAATTCGCGCCCTGATTACAGCTCCCCAGTCACTTTGAATACATGCAGTTCGACTACCATGCCCCTTAATTTTATTTTTAGTAAAGTTAAAACCAAAGTCTTTTTCAGATCCCGGAGATGCTAACTCTCTTAGTCCAAATTCCTTTTCGTACTTACGCATTACCGGCCATCCTTTAGCATAGTCATTAGATGTGCTTACTAAATTTTGATTAGGCATTGATGACACTAGAGATGCCAATATGTGTAAATGTTGACATTCGCCATCGGAATCGTTGTGTATACATGCAGTCCATTTGTGACTAGTGTCAAACCCTAATGCCTCAACATATTCAGTCGCTACTTTTAGCCACTGAGCAGTGTTGAGCTCTACACTTTTGCCATTTTCATCCTGTCTTTCAATTGAAATAACATAGTGCTTAAACTTATTTTCAGCTGTTCTATTGTTTAGAGCCGCAACTTCAAACTCATCTTTCATATCGGAAATATCTACAACTCTTTCTCCATTTTCATCAAAAGTTATTGGATCTTGACTGAATATATTTCCACCAATATGAATGACACCAGGTTTGCCATTAAAGCCATCCATGTTGTGCTCGTGTTCATCACCTCGGTACATATATTGGAGTGTTGGCCCTGATGAATGCCTTGCTTCTTTCGGTGCGTGTATCATGATGATTCTCCTTGAACTGTTTTATTGAATTTTTGTGGAGATGTAATAGAAGTTGCAAGTGCACAGAGTAAGTTACGTGTCACAGTTATTTCACTCATAAGATTAACCAGCTCGGTGTCACTTTGATATTTATTAACTGCATGCATCGCTTGATTCAGATTAATACCGATTGCAATTAACTGTTTAAGCATTTCAACCGAAATTTCACTTGGCTTTATGACTTGATAGCGACCGTCATTAATCATAGTGATTAGAAAATCACGAAGGAATGCAGCTACATTCGACCTTCTTGCCGTAGCATAACCAGCTGTATGAGATTGTTCTATCAAGAAAGCATAAACCTCAGAAGTACAACTAAACTTAATTTCTTTATCCTGAGTAACTTCTTTGCGGGGTGCGCCGCCTTTATTTTTATTATGTGCCATGATGATATCCTTTTGTTTTTATTATTTTCATCTTTATTATTGTTCTATTTCGTTGGAATCCCTATAAACTACAGCGCAAGGCCTCCGGCCAGAGCACCATTTCACACGTAGTGCCAGTTCAACTACTAAATACAGGTTACGGAGTAAGGCTTAATTAGTGTGGTAGAACATTGCTGGCCAAAAAAATACAATCTAAAAAATATAATGTTTACTTATTATTAGTTTTAGCGAACTAACAATTAGTGTTTATTATACTTTACTTATTTTCTATTTTATTATCTGTATGTTCAAGTGTTTTTTACCTGTATAATTGAAAGTAATTAATTGTCAATATTACTCAGGTACAGGATTTTAAGTGCATTAAAACTGGTAAAGATTGTCATTGGCGACATCAGTGTTGCCTGGGAAGACAACCTAAACGTCTCTAGCGACAACGTTATTTGTTTTTATTTGATTTTTACCGCTTCGCGAATTAGTGCCAGGATTCTTTTTGTCGCTGGTTAGTAGAGTGACGGTGTAATTAAATATCTTCTTTCGCAGATAAGTAGAGTGAGAGTGGAATTGATAATTTTTGTTAGCAAGAAGGTAGAGTGCCTGTTTAATTGAATGCTTTCTCTTGCAGACTACTAGAGTGACGTTGACGGTCTAATTGAAGATTATTCTTCGTCCGGTTAATATTAAAAATATAGTGCCAATAAATAATAACTGGCTATATTCGCGAAGCGGTAAAAACCAAAAAATTGAGTAGAAGTCTGTGGCCAAATTAGCTATGGCACTACAGATTTAATTATATAACCTGAATAGTTTGATCTATATGAATATTCAAGAGTTTTTATTAATAATAGATTGCCACAAGTGACTGAATAAAGCAGACTGATATTCTAAAGTAAAAGTATAAATACCTCACCTAGTTATGTAAGTAATTTTCATCAGAAAATGGATTTTTAATGTCTATCATAAAAGCAATCAGTATCAAAAATTTTCGTTCAATTAAAGAATTGAATTGGAATCCCAACCCCGGTCTTAATTGTTTGATCGGTTCAGGGGATTCAGGGAAGTCAACAGTATTAGATGCTATTGACTTTACTTTAGGTGCAAGAAGAACATATTCGTTTACGGATGCTGATTTTTTTCAAATGAATACTCAGCAACCTATTGATATTAAAATAACTATTGGAGCTTTGGCTGACGAATTAAAAAACATTGAGTTGTATGGAATGTTCTTAAGGGGGTTTGATAACAACACTTCCACTATAAGTGATGAAGCCCAGACTCCTCATGAGCATGTATTAACAATGCGTTTAACCGTTCATGAAGATTTAGAGCCAGATTGGACTCTGTACTCTGATCGAGCTGATTCAGAAAACTACGAAAGAAGACTGTCATGGAAACATAGAGAGTTGTTGACCCCCGCGAAACTTGGTGCAACTTCATCACATCATTTGTCTTGGGCAAAAAGATCTATTCTCAATAAATTATCTGAAGATACATTGGACGTATCTTCAATGTTAGCAGGCTTGAGTCGCCAAACTCGTGAAACCTTTTCACAAAATTCAGTCGCTGGTGTTGATAATGTGTTGCATAAAGTTCAAGAGATCGCCAATAGTTTAGGTGTACCAATTAGGGATGTTGAAGCTTCGTTGGATGTTAATGGAATTTCAATAACTAATGGTGCAATTAGTGTACATAACTATGATAAAACGCCTTTACGTCAATTAGGTACAGGTTCATCTAGGTTGTTGATTAGCGGTCTTCAAAAAGCAGCAGGAAGATCTAAAATATTGATAGTTGATGAAGCGGAATATGGACTGGAACCATATAGAATTACTAGGTTATTAAATGAGCTTGGCTCAAAGGACCAACAACCTTCTCAGCAAGTATTTATTACAACTCATTCTCCATACGTACTTAGAGAGCTTCAATCACATCAACTCTGTGTATTAAGGAAATTAATACTGCCTCCACCACCCACCGAAATAAGGTTATCCCACTGGATCTATAAGTTAGGCTCTAGTGATGACGAGCAATCAACCTTGCGAGCGTGTGCCGAAGCATTTTTTAGCAAAGCTGTAATTGTAGGAGAAGGAAGTACAGAGGTAGGGCTAGTCAAAGGGATTGATCTTTATTTACAAGATATCGGTAATCAAGGTGTACAGGGACAAGGTGCATTCTGTACGGATGGTAGTGGAGGCGATAAGTACTTTATGAGAGCTGAAGTTTTTAACAGCCTAGGGTATCCAACAGCTATATTAAAGGATTCTGACATAACTGATACAGCTCATTTAATTAGATCTCAAAGTTGCAGAGATAAAGGAATCAGTATATTTGAATGGGGGCATGGTTTATCAACTGAAGGTGCTATTTTTTCTTGGTGCCCGTTAAATGTAATCCCATTATTATTAAATATTGCTGTTTCTTTGAATGGAGAACAGAAAGTTCATCAACACATTTTGAATAAGAGTAATCAGCAGTTTAGTTTTGAATTTTGCGTTGCCAGCCCACAAGAGTCAATGCGTATCATGTTAGCTTCAGCGGCAAGCGACTATAAATGGTTTAAGAATATTTCAAAAGCTGAAGAAGTAACACGAAAAATTATTGGTCCTTACGGAACGCAATTCAATAGTAACTTTAACCGTGTTCTTAATGAACTGATTGCTTGGGTAAGGCAACACGGTGAAGTAAGGTGAGTTATCAGACCATACTTGATTCTAATAATAGCTCTATTGTAGCACCCGCAGGATGTGGAAAAACTCACTTAATTACAGAAGTCTTAGCTATTAAGCAAAGCAAACCTTATCTGGTTTTAACTCATACTACGGCTGGAGTTGCAGCCCTAAAGCAAAGGCTTAATAGACTATCAATTCCAAAAAATAATTATGTCATTACAACAATTGATGGTTGGGCGTTAAGAATATCTAGAAGTTTCCCACAATCTTGCCCAATTAATTCATTTCCTGAAAATGCTCGTGTTTTTTACCCTGAATTGAGAAGTAGCGTTCTATCGATGCTTAACTTGGGTAATATCAATGAGTTAATAAGAGCTTCTTATTCTCGATTATTCGTTGATGAATACCAAGATTGCGACCTAATACAGCATCAAATTGTAACGTCTCTGTCTCAAGTCATTCCTACTACAGTTTTTGGCGATCCTATGCAGTGTATTTTTGATTTTTCAGGTGTAATGCCGAACTGGGGAAGTGACGTTATTCGACAATTTCCGCTTTTAATGACATTAGATATACCTTGGAGATGGAATAATGCAGGAGCACCAGAACTTGGGCAGTGGATTCTAAATTGTCGTAACACTTTGGTTCAAGGTGGAAGTATTGATTTTAATTCATGCCCTAATTTCGTATTTCCTAACTTACTTTCTGGAACAAATCAAACTGATTACCAAAACCAGCTTAGGGTTCAACAGGAAATACAAAATCAAAATCCTAATGAATCCCTATTAGTAATAGGAGATTCAAGAAACAAAGAATCAAGACATAAGTTTGCAAAATCAGCTCGTAGCATTCAAGTTGTAGAACCAGTAGATTTAGGTGACATTACATCCGCCACAAGAGTTCTAGATATATCTAATCAACAAAATATAGTTCAAAACTTGTTGCAAATTACATCTCAGCTTATGACAAATATTGAGCAAGTTAATACTCTCCAACGTTTAGAAACGATAAGAGCAGGACGTAATAGAAATCAAGTAACAGAACTTGAGAAAGCATTATTAGATTTGGCTGAACAAAATGATGTTAAAGCAATTCAGAATGCTATTAGCGAACTCGAAAATAAGAAAGGAACAAGAGTCTTTAGAAAGGGAGCCTTTTTTGCACTAAAGGACTCCTTGGCATTGGCGGCTAGCTCACCTGACAAGTCAATTTTAGATTCATCAAAAATAATAAGAGAACAAAGGCGGCATATTGGAGATAAACGAATACCTAAAAAAGCTATAGGTTCAACTTTGTTACTGAAAGGTCTAGAGGCTGATCATGTTGTAATTTTAGATTCATCTACGATGAACGCTCGTAATTTATACGTTGCTCTTTCTAGAGGTGCTAAGTCGGTAACTGTTTTTCACAGAAATAATAGGGCTTAGATTAATCAACATAATATAAAGCACATGAATAAGTTTATATTGATGATTTACGGATCGTAGTTCGTACTAATTTATATGTAGGCACGATTGCATGATCCAACCCTTACTTTTTAGGTGAAAGATTACCTATTAAATAGCGCTGAACTGGACTTTTCTTACAGATATTTTAAGGTTAGTTTTATGCGTAAAAAATTAGCCATTGTTAATATTTGTTTGATTATTGTTCAAACAGACATCTTTTTTAACTTTTTTTAATTATTTTACTGTAGTTTTTGAAAAAAGCGTCCTCCTGTTTATATTGATACCAAAAAAAATAGTAATAACTGAATTTATGGATTGAGAGGGAAATATATAATTAAAGATATTCAAAGGCATATATCTGGTTAATTTCAGTGACACAGTCACTGGCCAGTAAGTATGCTTGTTTACAACTAAAATCTTACTTGTTGTAAACAATAAAGCTTTTGTTATTTTCCTTCGCGAAGCGAAGAATGATACCAGCATTCTTATACAGGAGAGAGTATTGATAGTGCTAAGGTAAACTGCTTTAATAATTTGTGTTTTTTGGCTCTGTTATTGTTAGTCATTAAATCTAAAAGAGCATTGCTATCACACGAAACTACATTCCTGTATAATCCCAATTAATAAGCAACTGTCTTAGCAAATCCCCTGAGTTTGCAATATAGGCGTTAAAACCACCATTTATGAAGCTTTAACCGAATGGTTTGAGCCAGTTTAAGTAGCAGAGCAATATATGACCGTAGAGCAATTCGATCCAAGCACAAGTAATTCAGCCCAAAGCCAAACAACAACTTTAGAGATTCCATCTAAGATGATTGCAGAGCAAGCTGAAACAAATAAACATGTTGAAAATAAAGCGAAAATTGGATTTTTAAGCTTGGGTTGCCCAAAAAATTTAGTTGACAGCGAACGCATTCTTACTCAACTTCGAACTGAAGGTTATGATGTTACTAATAGCTACGACGATGCGGAGTTAGTGATAGTAAACACCTGTGGTTTCATTGATTCAGCAGTACAAGAATCTCTAGACACTATTGGTGAAGCATTAGCTGAAAATGGCAAAGTTTTGGTTACTGGTTGTTTAGGCGTGAAGAAAGATGAAATTATCGAGCTTCACCCCAATGTTTTAGGTGTTACTGGCCCACATGCTTACGATGAAGTCTTGGCTCAAGTGCATGAACATGTTCCAAAACCTAAACATAATCCGTTTATTGATTTAGTGCCTCCACAAGGTGTTAAGTTAACGCCTAAGCATTATGCCTATTTAAAAATATCAGAAGGCTGTAATCACCGTTGTACGTTCTGTATTATCCCATCAATGCGTGGTGATTTAGACTCTCGTCCTGTAGGCGACGTTATTGGTGAAGCGAGTCGTTTAGTTAAAGCTGGCGTTAAAGAGCTATTGGTTATTTCTCAAGATACTTCTGCCTATGGCGTAGATGTTAAACACAAGCTCGATTTTTATGAAGGAATGCCTGTTAAAACACATATGCAGCAACTTTGTGAAGAATTAGCGAAGCAGGGCGTTTGGATACGTTTGCATTATGTTTATCCTTATCCTCATGTGGATAAAATCATTCCGTTAATGGCTGAAGGTAAAATACTGCCATATTTAGATATTCCTTTTCAGCATGCTAATAAACGTATCTTAAAATTAATGAAACGTCCTGGTAGCTCAGACCGAGTATTAGAGCGTATTGCTAAATGGCGTGAGATTTGTCCTGAACTTGTTATTCGTTCAACGTTTATTGTTGGTTTTCCGGGTGAAACGGAAGAAGAGTTTGAAGAGTTACTAAACTTTTTAGAAGAAGCCCAATTAGACCGAGTAGGGTGTTTTAAATACTCGCCAGTTGAAGGTGCTACCGCCAATGCATTACCTGACCATGTGTCAGACGAAGTAATGGAAGAACGCTTACAACGTTTTATGGAAGTACAAGCCAGAATAAGCGCTGAAAAATTACAAGCACGCATTGGTCAAGAATATCTAATTCTTGTTGATGAAGTGAATGGCCTTGGTATTGTAGGACGTTCTTACATGGATGCTCCAGAAGTTGATGGTAAAGTGTATTTGTCTGATGATTATGACGCTAAACCAGGGGACCTTATTTGGGTACAAATAATTCATGCTGACGAACATGATGTTTGGGGTATTCGTGTAGAAGATGAAGAGGTTTAACTATTCAGGTTAGGTTTTTCAATTCATTATGAATTAACGCATATAAAAAAGCCCAACTTTAATTAAGTTGGGCTTTTTTTGTATCTGAAACAATTGTCGCCTTTTTGGCTAGCTGAAGAATATTATAATGTTCACTTAATCTATGTCAGCAAAGATACGAAACCGGACGTTAGCCTTGGCTTATCTAGCGACAAGAGAACCGATGAAAATCAGCCCTGCGTTAGATAATAGAATTGTTCTAAATTTCATCAGG